>Ga0153956_1000061_pt1 | contig 134579 bp, 122 predicted proteins | sample TSFL040MetaG_FD_104704 | JGI IMG/M metagenome (GOLD analysis project Ga0153956, IMG submission 104704) | Attine ant fungus gardens microbial communities from Florida, USA - TSFL040 MetaG | ecosystem: Host-associated > Fungi > Mycelium > Unclassified | place: USA: Florida, Wekiwa Springs... | reverse complement strand
AACATACTAAAAATCTTATATTTTAATAAAATGTCCTTCATCACTTTACCATGCCAAATTAATTGAAATTCTAGTAATTTCAATATAATATTTTGCTTATTAAAATAATTGTTTATTTGCATACACTTCATGCATTAGCTCTACATTGTAAGAAAGGAAATTTTTTAAACCCATGTGTTCACTGCACAATTTCTTTCACTAAAGCAACTTCATCCATTAACTCATTAAAATTATCTAATCTATCATCTCTTTCAATAATAACACCATGTATTTTTATTTTTTTTCTTAAATATTGCAGTAGATGTAAAACTTCATTTTTTGTTCTAGAAGCATGAGTATCCACTAGTACATTATTGATATAATCGCAGCCTGCAAGATGAACTTCAACTACCCTATCCAAAGGAAGACGATCAATAAAATTATAAGGATCATATTGGTGGTTAATTGAGTTAATATATAAATTATTGATGTCTAGCAAAATACCACAATCTGCCATTTCAACAATATGTGCAATAAACTCTAATTCACTACACTGACTATCAGGCATTGAAAAATAATAAGTGATATTCTCAAGCAAAAATGGCTTAGTGTTTATCTTCATTAATTGTTTAACCTTATTAGCCATCGTAGCAGCAACTTCCTGGGTAAAAGTAGATGGCATTAATGTTCTAAGATCAACGTTATTAATGCGGGTGGTTGCTATATGATCACTGTACCAAAGGCAATTTTCTTTTCCAACAACCTTGGACAAATTATCTAAATATGATTCGTTGATAGTTTCAGCGACGGAACCTAAAGATAACGTTAATCCGTGTAACACTATAGGAAGCCTGGTCGTAATCGTTTGCAATTTGTCACTGGTGTCATAAAATAACTTTTCGGTATTGATTTCAATAAAGTCAATACGATGCATATTTTTAATAATGTCATCAACAATTTCGCTGCGATAATTAATTCCCACACCAACATAATCATTTGGTTTTATGAACATATACATCCACCTTATTTTTTAACAATAAAAATTACATTTTCTTGATGTAGATAATTAATAAAATCTGTACCTTTTTGAAAAGACCACTTTTTATTATCTTCCAACAATTGTAAAATCACGTACAATTGTTGTTTGTTTTTCATATAAATTAATAATTTCAAAATATGTTTATTTATAGCTATAGTCTTTATCGATCCTGTTCTGCAATTTTTATAGAAACCAAGATAAATATTATTGTCATTTTTTCCTTCCAGCGATTGCGCTATAGAAAGATCAATATTTTTTAATAACTGCAATGTATGTAACTTAAATTTTTTAATTACCAAACTTGGATTTAAGAATAATTCATGACTAAACACATCTTCCATAGCAATTTTGTATCGTTTTATGGACGATATTTGATCGTGATAGAAATTAAATCCTACCAATCTATTTTTTGTAATCTCATATTCAATAATTTTTTTTTCTAAAGCATTTGATTTTTTTTCCATAAATTCTAAAAAACACACAGCTTCGTTAAATGGTGTTGAAGGAATTCCTTCTTTAAAATGAAAACTTGTCAAATATTCTGTCCAATACCTTTTTAATTTATCAATTCCAAAAAATAACTTAACGTAATGGCTAGTTGTTAAAAATTCTCGCCAACGTTTTTCCTCAGAAAGCTGAGCATGTATTAATAATTTTTCATGATCTATCTTAAAAAACTCTCGCAAAGCAATCTTATCTGTATCCCGTAAATTAAAATTTCTTTCGATAAGATCAAAATTTGCTATTATTTTCTTTATCCAAGTAGAATGTATAAGTAAGCATGAAACAACTTGCTGTAAAGTATCGTATTTAGTTATCATATATTTATTAATAACCCGGAAGACACCACCTCCCGGGTTATTTCTCCTTTCAAGCACAGCTAAGGTTATGACATAGCATGTCTTCACTTAAATGCTGTTCTTCAACTACAGTTATTAAAAATTCATCTTCAAATTTATTAATAGCTATAATTTTGTCGATTTCCATTTTGAGCTCCTTAGTTAAAATTAATTGATAGTTAAACATTGTTTCAAATAAATTGGATTAAAATTGGAATATAAGTGTGGTAGGGAATAAAAATAAGAAATAAAAAACGAGGAAGGGAGAAGGAAATCTATCAAGTTACAAGAACTTTAACAAGCTTTTTTTATTATTTTTTCCTAATTTGCTGTAAATCATAAAATTTTGGCTAGCAAGTACTCATCATAAAATCGGTCACCAATTTTTATCGAAGATTCTTTTAAGCCCTCAATTTTGGCGCCAAATTTTTTACATAAATTAAGACTCAGTTTGTTTTCTTTTATAACAGTTGCTTCTATACGTACAATCCCTGCTTCTCTAGCCTTTTGTAAAAATAAAATACCTAATTCCCTTGCCAACCTTGTTCGTCTTACTTTTTTAAGTAAACCAATATTTACTTTAATAACATGAGATATGCGTTTAAAAGATGAAGTCTCACCACAAACAAATCCTACAATATTTTGCTTGTTATCCACAGCAACATACATTAATGGCTTGGTTGTCATTTGGATTTTTTGTAAATACGATTCCACTCTCTCTAACTGTAGACGACGCTCGCCTGAGCCGCATAATAAATATTCACTTTCGCTTTCTAATTGTTTGATGAATTTTATGAGCGATTGGGCATCATCAATGTTAGCCTGCCGTAACGTATAATGATTCATGATCTGGCCTTATATAATGAAAAAATAAATAAAACCCACACCCTAAACCACCTTAATCACTCCAGCGCCGATGAAGCGGCCGTGGCGCAAATCATCTAAGGCTTCATTCACTTGCGTCAATGAATAAGTCGTAACAGTCGTATGGATAGGTATTTGAGGTGCTAATGTTAAAAACTCTTTACCATCTTGTCGTGTTAAATTTGCTACAGAACAAAGGGTGCGTTCTCCCCATAATAAATCATAGGAAAACGAAGGGATATCACTCATATGAATGCCCCCGCACACCACGATACCGCCTTTGCGGATTGCACTTAATGCTGCAGGCACAAGATCGCCTTGTGGTGCAAAAATGATTGCTGCATCCAACAAGCAAGGCAAGGATTGGCTAGCATCACCTACCCACACTGCTCCCAGTTGTTTAGCAAATGCTTGCGCGTCAATATCGCCCGGTCGAGTAAATGCATAAATAGTGCGGCCTTGATACCTTGCCACTTGCGTTAAAATATGCGCTGCTGCACCAAAACCATAAATACCAAGCGCTTTTGCATCACCGGTTTTTTTTAAGGCTCGATAACCAATCAAACCCGCACACAATAAAGGCGCTACTTGCACATCAGAATAATTGTCTGGCAATGAAAAGCAAAACCGTGCATCAGCTGTGCAATATTCTGCAAAGCCACCGTTGAATTGATAGCCAGTAAAGCGTGGTGAATCGCAAAGGTTTTCATGTTGCGCCAAACAATACCGGCATTCCCCACAACAACTGCCTAGCCATGGCACGCCCACACGATCACCTGGCTTAAACGCAGTCACTTCTTTTCCTAAGGCAATTACCTCTCCTACAATTTGGTGTCCTGGAATCAAAGGCAATGTGGGATATTGTAATTCACCATCTAACACATGCAAATCTGTTCGGCAAATACCACAAGCGTGCACTTTAATCAGTATTTCATGGCGTTGAGGTGTAGGGATAGGCATTTGAATAGCCTGTAATTCCTCCCCCGGCTGTAGCAAAACCATGGCCCGCATCATCAAATCACCTCACTAATTTTTATTCCTTATAATTAGTTTAGCATTGACAGCAATTACTTTGGCTTTCTTCAATACAAATAACTATCGTTTGAGTATTGGCTTTTCCACATTTCCTGGTGATGGCTGTAATTTATTTAAGAGCGAGGAGCCTGATGACCAATTCAAATGCGCAGGAAAAGCATGACGTTCTTCTTGGGGATTCTTTTTTGCATCATACCATGCTTTCAATTGAGTATATGCTTGCGACCTACTCGATACATGCACGTTCAAAGTAGCAAGTTCTTTTTCAACTTGCTCTAAATCTTCTTGAAATTCTTGTTTACGCTGATTTAATCGGACAAGGGCCTGTTGTAATTTATCGAAATTTTTTATAAATGCATCTTCTTTCGCATTCAAAGATTGGTATATTTTATTCTTACTTAATTTTTCTGACTGCACATCTGACGACGAAGACGCTTTAAGCTGCTGATAAACATCTTTCAATGAAGCATAGCCTTTAATACTATCCTCATATTTTTGGATCGCGAGATCACAATAATCAATATCGTTTTGGATGGCTTGTTTTTTTTCCAGCAATTTTTCTTTTTGACTCAAATTATTTAAAGTTTCTTCAAATTGAGCATCAGTTTTTATTATAAGATTATTTGTTGCTTGAGATGGGTTCGCTGTTTTTTTCTTTTTTGGAGCAGGACTGTATAAATTTCCTAATATTCGAGCGGCACTTTGCATAATTCAATTCCATTATTCTAATAATTAAATGTAGTTATTATTGTCCTCTCTCCTAAAATGATTTTATCAATCACTAGTAGCAAAGATGGAGGGACGGTTGCAGTATAACAGCCTCATGAGAGTACTCACAATACGTGAATTATAAAAACGTGCATTAAAATTAAACATTGCGTTTGCGGGCATTTACTCTCACAATCTAATTTGCACATGCTAATCCGAAAAAGGAAACGCTTCATGACAAAACAACGTTGTGCCTGGGCAAACACAGATCCATTGTTGTGCGCCTATCACGATAAAGAATGGGGAAAACCACTCCGCAATGATGAAGCACTTTTTGAATTATTAATGTTGGAATGCATGCAAGCAGGTTTAAGCTGGCTCATTATTTTAAGAAAACGCGACAATTACCGTGCGTCTTTTGATCAATTTGATCCTGAAAAAATTGCCCGCTATAAAACAGATAAAATAACACAACTAATGAAAAACCCCGGCATTATACGCCATAAATTAAAAATTTCAGCCATCATTGAAAATGCTAAAGCTTACTTACGTATTAAACAAGAATCGGGCAGCTTCTCTAAATACCTTTGGCAGTTTGTCAATCATACACCCATTAACTATCGACGAAAAACATTACGCTCGATCCCTAGTCGCAACAGTATTTCAGATAATTTATCTAAAGATCTAAAAAAACGTGGTTTTAAATTTACTGGTAGCACGATTTGCTATGCATTTATGCAAGCAGCGGGCATGATCAACGACCATACCCTCACTTGTTTTCGACAAACATCACGCTCTTAAATAATCACCGACGTGGGGACAATCTCGGCGCTTGATACTCCAGCGACTCTTGTAATGCATTACTATCCGGTGAAGAAACATCTCCGACCCCCCCTAACTCTGGAGAGGGAAAATGTTGTGGGAAACTTTCTAATAAATCCTCCAGTTCTTTAATACTCAATATATTTTCTATTTCAGTAAATGATCTTTCATTGGGCCGATTAGCGCATTCTTCTTTTTTCAATTCTTGTTTTGGTGCTTGGGTTTCTACTTGCTCTGCGGCTTTTATTCCTGCAGTTGTGAACATTGCGCTACGATTTTTGTAAAAAACTTTGAGCTCCTTATGAACAGGACCCGTGGGATAACTTGGTCTTTGCACTGGTGTAGGTAAAGTTGTTTCCTTCGAAACATCCTTGGACAAATCAAAATCTATTTGCTTTTGATAGCTGCTTAATCGTGTCTCAACTTCATATAAACGCGCTTTCTTTTTGGCATACTTATTATTTTCATTCTTCAGCATTTTTGTGCAATTAGCTAATTGTGTATATCTCGTCTTCAAATTCAACATGTTATTAAATATAGTGTCAAAATGCTTTTCAAATTTTATGATGGATTGAAGATTGTCTTTCTTTCCCGCAGATATCATTTGACCTCTTAGGCAAAAAATTGAATCATTCAAGCTTTTAAGTATATCAACATAAGCTTTCATTTTTTCGTCGATTAAAGGAAGTGTGTATGCAGAACCATCGATAATGCGTAAGGATTCTATTTGTTCATAAAAATGAGCGATTGCGATATTTATACTAGATAGTTCGATGCCTAATTTTTTTTTCTCACCTTGGAGAGCAGCAATATCGTCTGCCGGTTTTTTCTGCTTCTTTTCTTCTTTTGAATTATTTGTCTCAGCAATGAGCTGTCGTTTACCAAGCATACTTATTCTCCTTATAAAATAGGGATTTTCCAAATTTAGTTAAAAAATCATCTTAAATAACATTTATTTTTACCTATTTCCATGCAAATTAGCCATTATTTAATAATTTCTTAATGTGGTGAAAATAGAATGCACACTTATGATTTGATTTTGATCAAAAAGAGGCAAATAATGACACAGACAATCTCGACAAACGAAGCACCATCTCATCTCACAGAAGAAGCGGAAAAAAATTACCAAGCACCTGCACCAGAATCTGTTCCTGTGTCATTGCCAAGACGTTTCTTCGCTTTTCTTTTGAAGCCAGTGCAATTCATAATGAATATGCTGTTTGGTAGATTACTGGCCTTCGCTATATTACCTGTCGCTCACATTGATAGTCGCATACAGGAGACACGAGAAGAGCATAACAACTGGTTCAACCCAAAAAATAACTATTTGGGTAAAACACGCTTGGCGGTCGAAACAAAGAGGTATTCGCTTACCTACAATCTATTGAACGTAACAACGCACGATGACGCAATCCTTGAAACTCTCGAGTTAAAACAACCTCATCACATACCTGCCGAAACCAACCATATTATTTATTTTACCGGTAATGGCAGTTGTTATGAGGACATTATTAATACCATGTTGGCAGATGCTAAAGAATTTACGTGCAATGCCATCGGGTTTAATTTGCGTGGTGTGGTTAACAGTACTGGCTCCGCTTCTTCTGAAACACACTTATTAACAGACAGCATTGCTCAAGTGCAGCGTTTACTTGATAAAGGCATTCCCCCAGAAAAAATTATATTGAAAGGACACTCGTTAGGAGGTGTTCTCGCAACGCTTACAGCAGCGCATTTCAAAAAACTCGGTATTGAAGTTAAATTATTTAATGACCGCTCGTTATCCTCCGTCACGAATTTCGTGATCTCTTTTTTCTTTCCTGAGTCGAAACACTTAAATTGGATTCAAAAAGGTATTATTTGGGGAATAAAAGCAATTGTTTATCCTTTTGTGTCTTTATCCGGTTGGGAATTGGACGCAGGTAGTGCATATAAAACAATCACTGATGACAACAAAGATTATATCCTCATACGACCCAATGAGGAAAAACGTAAAGAAATAAAAAACTATAATTATGGAAGCAGTATAGATTGTGTCGTCCGCCAATATGCCTCTATTCATTACAGTGAAAAACCAGAACGCACAAAACAAAAAGCACAAATCAATGCACGCACAAAAGAAGCGGTATTACACCACACTCCAAACGCAACCCCAGAAGAAATTTCTGCCGCACAAAAAGAAGCGCGGGCTCATTTAAAAACAAGAAAAATGCAGAATTTTTCCTCCACCGTAGCGCATGGTGCTCACCCTAGTAATTTGCGTAATCCTCAGAATGAAACTGCGCAGCAATATTTTGCACGCTTCTTCAACCGTGTTACCCAAAAGCAAGATATGCCCATCAATCCGGGGCATATCTCACCTCGCCCTTTAAATTTAAAGGGGTAGGGCAACTTTAAAACACGACTTTATTGGAGCCCACAATTTATTGTTTCGTTATCTTCAAGCGTCTGCTCTACAACAGGAGCTTCTCCTCCAATTGATAACCGTCGTCGTGGCATCGCGTTTGGTGAAGAAGACTGCCAAATGACTGGCGAGGAGGGTTGTGAATAAATCCCTTCTCTTGATGCAACCGATTCAGGTGTATCTGATAACTTCACAGGATCAGCCATTGCCTGCAAAGCAGCGATCTTTTCATCCAACGTGGAAGCCTCTACACCCCACTCTGTTTTTATTTTCTCTAATTGATATTCTTTCTCAGACAAACCACAAATCAAAGTAGAAATTTTATTGAATTGTTGTTCGGTTTTAGCAAGTTCTGCTTGGTAATTTCGTTCGTGCACCGCTAATACATCTCGTTCTTTTTTATAACTATTATAAGCAGCTATCAGATTAGGCGTATCTATCTCAATGGCCACAAGCTCTGATGTAACTTCCTCACATTGCTGTTGCAGCTTAGAGATATGCTCAGTAAGGCGGTTAAGCGTATTAATGCATGTGTTTTGTATTTGTGGCAACAGGGGTTCTGTCATTTTTTGATTTATAATAGCGGCATTAGATCTTGCATCAAACAATTGTTGTTCTAAAGCTAATTTTGCAGCTTTAAGATTTATATAGCGTTGATACAACTCTTCAAAAGGAGATAAAGTATTATCAATACTTTGTAGTTTTTGTTGAATTGTTGCCAAATTTTGTCGACCGAAAAATAGTTGAGCGCCTAGTGAATCCTGGTTCTCTATCTCATTTTTATTATCAACCTTATCTTGCTTAATTTCCATTTCAAGTAAATCTCTATCAAGCTCAAGAGAAGCTAATTTTATTTTATTTTTCTCGATTGCTTGTTCAAGCTGAACCATTTGTCCTGATTTTTTTTGTAAAGGAGATAATATAGGTAATAAATTTGATTCAGCAACAATTTCTAGAAATTTTTGCTGATGCTCTAAATCAAAATCTAATGCTACGAGAAGTTGATTAATAATTGGCAATTTAGTATAAGTCATATTAAGTAGTTTAACGCTGGCCTCATTAAAATTTTCTAAGTGTTGATTAACTACTTGTAATTTGCTATCCAATTCCTGAAATCTTTGATACATAGGTTTTATGGACGATAGCTGTTGATGCCCCCCATTGGGAATTTGTGCACATTGTTGCATCTTTTGTTGAAGAATATCTTGTTGCTCTTTGATTAAACTACGTTGCGCATTTCCTAATTTTTTCAATACATCATGTAACCAAGCTTTTCTTTGTTTTAATAACGCTATCTTATAACGTATAAGAGAAATTTCACGGTTGGAATCTTGATGAATCGTATTCAATTCGCCCGTTAAATTATTTTCATCCACATGAACTGGCCACGGTAAGCCTTGTTTAATAAGCTCATGAAATTCAGAAATATCATATAAATCATCTCTACTTGTACTCATTATCACACACCTCGTTTAGTTTAATTTAAATTCATATCGATTGTTTAATGTTTAGGTCAGAGATTGAGACGTTTTTCACAGAAACTTCCACATCTCTCTCCGGCCAAGGTATAAAAAGAAGAGGAGAAGAAGACCCTGTTTGACCCAAAAAAAAACGAGAAGGTGTCGGTAAAGGTAAAACAGATTCAGCACTTTGCTCAATAAGGTTAACCAAGGTCACTTTCGCTCGCTTCGTTTCATATTGTTCAACATTGTCTATCTCATCTATGTCAACTTTAATGGCGCATGATCTGATAGGAGAAGAGGTTGTCTCTTTAATCATTTCAATGCCAATGTTATCTCCTGAATTCAATTCATGATTTTTACTAGATAATTCTATTGAATTTAAATGCATACGCATAACTACATCCACCCTGGTTTTTTTATTTATAATCATCTTTTAGTTAAACGTGAGTGTCACTTTTTTGCTGGATTCTTCCTCAAATATTGTTATCAACTTTTCAGCATTTAACGTTTGCATATGATCAAAACTGTTCGTTAGATCAAAAGCTTCAGGAATGGCCGGCGCGCCTTGATTTGATTGATCAAACAACAACCCCACTCCTGATCTACCACCATAGAGGGTCTCAAACTGTGTGGCTAAATCAATCGGAACAGAGCTTGGTTTTTCCTGTTCAACAACAAGGGATTGATTTATATTTACCAATTCATTTATTTTTTCTAATTCTGGGATAAAGTTTTTTAATCTTGCATTACATTCACCTAATTTTGACTCTATGCGCTCTAACTCTCTATGAATTTGACTCAATTCTGTTTTATACGTTAGAATTTTATTCTCAATTTTCTCTTTGCTTTTAAATAAATCGTCATGTTGTTTAAAAAAAATAGAAATTTGTTGTTTTGCAAGAATTGTCGAAGTATAGTTTTTAGGTAAACCTTGTTTAACAAGATTAGCTATTTGCATGTTACAATTATTTTTTTCTGCTTCTTTCTCTTTTATCAATTCGACAAGTTTTACTTCGCCAGATTGCCATTGTCTTTTTTCATTGATTAGCCCAACAATCGCTTGCTTTATAGCTTCTATTTTTTCACGAATTTGATTATGTTTTTGTTTCAACTTCACGATGTGGGGAGGCTCTTGGAATGAGCGTTGGTGAACTGGAGCGGGTTTGTTGTTACTACGTGGCATATTATCATTCATCCATCAAAAATTTAAAATATCATTATGGTAATTTAAAAGAGCCTTGCGGCGATGAAACACTTGATTTCTCTGGGTAAACTAAATTTTCTTTAGGTTGGTAAGGAATTTCTCCAAGCCCCAACTCTTCAAGAAAATTGGCGTGTGTTGACGAGTTATGTCTTTTTTCTTTGAAAAAAGACATAACTTTAGAGAAGAAGTGGTTTTTTTTGTTTCTAAGATATTGATGATAACTTTCCATGGTCTCTGGACGAACGTCTTGATTTAATCGTAATTGCTTTTCAATAACAGGTGCCCATTTTTCCATTCGCCAACCCGGATGAACGCGAATGTAATGCTCCTCCAAATAATTGCTTTGCATAACAAATGCAACCAATTCATCTTCATTTTCTGTTAATACGGGAAGTCCTTTATAAAAATGTAAAACTTCTCTATCTAAGAGCGCTGGGTCACCTGGCCTATTGGTATCAGGGCCATGCTGCAACATCCACTGGCAATGTGGAATAATTTTTTTGAATTTTTCATTGACAGTCATTGCAATTAAAAATTCATAAGGTGTAATAATACCTGCTCTTTCCGCAAATCGAACCAATTTTGCAAACATTTCATCTGATAAAGGCTGAACTAATTTTTTATCCAATATGTCTTCATACAGAGAAATATAATCATTGATTAATTGCAAACGTTCTTTGGGAATCTTGGTTTGATACTGCTTGTGATTCATTTCCTTTGCATATTTAACAGGAGTCGCCACCCATAATAAATCAGCATCACCTGTAATCGGAAATCTATTTCCGGATACGCCTTCCTTCATGGCTGCTAACATTAACGGTTGGAATTCTTCTTGATTGGCATGACGATAGCTAACTGAAAATAATTGATGTAAAAGACCGTTAAAATTAACTTGTTGTGTATTCCAAAAATTTGGCTGGGAAAGCGTTTGCTTTTCCTCCCAAGGAAGCAACATTTGCACCACTTTTTCACTCAAAGGTAATGGTGAAATTGCTTTTGACAAATCTATTTTAAAAACGATATTTCTTTTTTCTTGCGTGACCGCTTTAGGCGCGCGAAACATAAGCGTAAGAGAATCATCAATCGGGCTGCACAATTCATAGTGACCCTCTCTTAGACCCAAAATAATATCGTACAAACTTACTAAAAGCTGAATCGGCGCTAGGTTATCATCATTTTCAGAAAGAGAAGGACTCCCTGGTCGACCAAATCTTTCCTGGTCCCAGGGTATATAGCCTTCGACTAAAGGAATGCCTAATTCATGATTAGATGTTTTAGCTTTTACAATAGAGGGCTTTGGAGCAACAGGAATATGTTTATTTGTATTAGGCTTTTGCCCTACTAGCAATGCAAGAGAAACATGATCGCATTCAGCAATCTGTAAATTGATCGCCTCGCATAATGCAAGTGGAAAACCGGCTGTTATCAATGCCTTAAGGCCGAATTGCATACCAACCTCGTGAATTTTATTGTTTTATTTTTGTCTAATGTGTGATATCTCACACATGTTGTAGCAATTTATTTACGCCAAGGCAAGAAAAAAAGGAAGACTGGATAATTTTCGAGCAGATTGTTTTTTTAGTCTACGGAGAGCTTTCTCAATAGTAGGAGATCCCTCACTTCGTTCGGGATGACACGCTCTTCTTTTGGGATGACACGTTCTTCTTTCGGGGTGACACGTTCTTCTTTATGTTTAAGACTGAGATTGTTATTTATTACTCGCAGCTTTTGTTTTGACTAACTTAACTTCCAACAAGTAAATTCGACGATTATCACTGTGGAGCACTTTAAAACGAAAGTGTTTGATCTTGATCGATTCGCCTCGTTTGGGTAAATACCCAAAACCCTGCAGGACAATACCGCCGATGGTATCAAATTCATCATCATTAAAATCGCTATGAAAATAAGTATTAAACTCATCAATCAGCGTGGATGATTTAACAATGTATACACCTTCGCTGATTTTTTTTATTTGCCCTTCTTCCTCATCCACATCATATTCATCTTCAATGTCACCCACGATTTGCTCTAATACGTCTTCAATGGTCACAAGACCTGCCACATGACCATATTCATCAATCACAATAGCAATATGATTGCGATTAACACGAAATTCACGTAATAAAATATCTAACCGTTTACTTTGTGGTGTAAAAACAGCAGGACGAAGAATGTCAGGTAATTTAAAAAAACCCGGCTCATGATCGAAACAATATTTTAAAAGGTCTTTAGCCAATACAATACCAATCACATCTTTACCTGCACGATCCATGACGGGAAAACGTGAGTGTCCAGATTCTTTGACGATACGTAAAATTTTTTCAAAATGATCATCTTTATGTAACACAATCATTTGTGCTTTAGGAATCATCACTTCACGCACTTGCATTTCAGCCACATGCAAAATACGCTCCATCATTCCTAGCATCTCAGCACTTAATACATCGCGCGTTTCAGCGTTACGCAACATTTCCATTAATTGCTCACGATTTTGTGGTTCGCGCGCAACGAGCGCCAGCAAACGCATCAACCAAGAACGATTTTGTTTTTGATGCTCATCCTTCATGATGTTTACTATCAGCCTCTATTACATAGGGATCAGAAAAACCAAGTTCTTGCATGACTTTTGCTTCAAGGGCTTCCATCACTTTTGCTTCTTCATCCGTTTCATGATCATAACCTAATAAATGGTGAATACCGTGCACAATCATATGCGCCCAATGCTGTGCTAATGATTTCTGTTGGGTTTCGGCTTCTTGATTCACTACCGGTGCACAAATCACAATATCTCCCAAAATAGATTGGGGTAAAGAAATTTCTTCGGGCATCGTAAAAGGAAACGATAATACATTCGTGGGATAATTTTTATGGCGATAGGCGGCATTCAATTGCATCATCTCTTCCTTATCAACGATACGAATCGTTAATTCACTGTCTTTAAAATGTGATTTTAAAGTGTGTTTAGCCCATTGTCGGATTAAAGCCGCTTTTGGGGCCAAAGTTTTATCAACGGCATATTGTATAATAATGTGAGGCATAAAATTTTAATTAACTTTTATTATTAGAATTCCCTGTTTTATTTTCATGTTTTTCGTAAGCTTCAACAATAGTCTGTACCAACGGGTGACGCACCACATCTGATACTTGAAATTGTGTGAAACTGATACCGGGAATATTTTTTAAAACGGTGCTTGCATGCACAAGACCTGAATCACGGCGATTATTCAAATCAATTTGTGTAATATCGCCCGTCACTACTGCTTTGGAATTAAAACCAATGCGAGTTAAAAACATTTTCATTTGTTCAATCGTAGTATTTTGTGCTTCGTCTAAAATGATGAATGAATCATTCAACGAACGTCCGCGCATGTAAGCAAGAGGCAACAATTCAATCACGTCTTTTTCAATCAATTGATTAACTTTTTCAAAGCCCATCATTTCATATAATGCATCATAGAGAGGGCGCAAATAAGGATGAACTTTTTGTGCAATATCACCGGGTAAGAAACCGAGTTTCTCACCTGCTTCTACAATCGGACGCACAAGAATCAAACGTCCCACACGTTCTGCTTCCAGTGCTTGTACAGCACAAGCCACTGCTAAATAGGTTTTACCGGTACCGGCTGGCCCGACACCAAAGTTAATATCATTTTGTAAAATGCTACGAATATAATGAACTTGATTTTCGCCGCGCGCGGTGATGACCGTTTTTTTCGTACGAATATCCATGTGTGCATCCTGCTGTTCTTGCAAAGGTTTTTTGCCCACCGTTTGTAAATAAAGATGAATTTCTTTCGGCTCGAGTGTATTCACTTTTTCAGTCTCACTGTAAAGATTGTTTAAAGTTTCACAGGCATGTTGAACCGCTCCTGGCTCACCCATGACAGAAAAAGTATGGCCGCGCTGTTTAATAACAACGCCCAAACATTTTTCAATCAATTTAAGGTGTTCGTTGAGTTTGCCGCAAAGATTAAATAACCGGTGATTGTCTTCAGGAACCAAGGTAAGAACTTCAGAATGTAGGATGGTATTCAACGGTGGTTTGGCGCCTCTTTGGTAGTTAGTTACCTCTAGTATAGCGCATAACTACCCTTATTAAACCAGGGGGTTACTAGAGAATATAACCTCTTCGTCCATGCGGGTCCTGTCACGGCGGGTATCCCTCTCCTTCGCTCATGGGAGCCTTCCCGCCGTGTCACCCGCGTGTTTAGGGATTATGTACCATCACTTGAACTTAGATCGGTTTCCCTTTGAGGGCGTATGTTAAAGCTTCGGTAATAAAAACAGGCACTAATTGACCGATTAGCCCTTTATCGCCCTTAAAACTAACGATACGGTTATTTTCTGTGCGTCCACACACCGAATCAGGGTCTTTGCTATCCACTTTATCCACGAGGACTGGCTGTACTGTACCTAGCATTTTTGTACTGATTTCCTGGGCATGGAGACTAATGCGCTGCTGTAGAATGCTAAGTCGTTGTTTTTTAATTTCCATAGGAACGTCGTCGGGTATATTAGCGGCAGGGGTACCTGGACGTGCGCTGTAAATAAAGCTAAAGGAAAGATCAAAACCAACGTCATGAATGAGGTTCATGGTATCGGCAAAATCTGCCTCTGTCTCCCCAGGAAAGCCGACAATAAAATCGCTAGAAATGCTGATATCGGATCTAGCCTGGCGTAATTTTCGTATTTTTGCCTTGTATTCCAGTGCCGTGTAGCCGCGCTTCATGGCGGCTAAAATGCGGTCTGAACCACTCTGAACCGGTAAATGCAGATGATTAGCCAATTTAGGCACCCGCGCATAAGCCTGAATCAGCCGGTTTGAAAAGGCAACGGGATGAGACGTGGTAAATCGGATACGCTCTATTCCTTCCATGGCGGCGATATATTCGACCAAAACGGCTAGATCAGCTACTTGACCACCGGACGTTGGTCCACGGTAGTCATTTACGTTTTGACCTAAAAGGGTGATTTCCTTCACGCCTTGAGCCAATAATTGATTCACTTCAATCAATACATCATCTAAAGGCCGGCTAATCTCTTCACCACGTGTGTAGGGAACAATGCAATAACTGCAATATTTGCTACATCCTTCCATAATAGTGACAAATGCGCTTATTCCGTCTGCTTTAGGTTCTGGTAAGCGGTCAAATTTTTCGATTTCAGGGAAACTAATATCCACCACGGGTTTTTGTTGCCTTTGACGTTCATTCAACATGTCGCCTAAACGATGAATGGTTTGTGGACCGAAGATCAAATCCACAAAAGGTGCACGTTTTAAAATAGCTTCCCCTTCTTGGCTCGCTACACATCCCCCGACACCAATAATTAGGTTAGGATTTTTTTGCTTTAATTGCCGCCATCGACCCAATTCGGAGAAGACTTTTTCCTGCGCTTTCTCGCGAATCGAACATGTATTTAAAATGACGACATCGGCATCATCAGGACTATTCGTTTTTATGAATTGATGCGTATGTGCAAGCACATCTGCCATTTTGCTGGAATCATACTCATTCATTTGACAGCCATGAGTTTGGATGTAAAGCTTGTTCACTCTCACTTACCTAAGCCTGAATAAGGGCGCTATCATAACAGGTGACTCATGTTCAATGAAAGCTTAAAACAGCGCATTGCGAAGCTGCATTTAGCAGACATCAAAAAACATATTTTTTTATGCTGTGATCAAACGGTGCCCAAATGTTGTCATAAAGTTGACAGTCTTAAATCTTGGGAATACTTAAAACATCGCCTTAAAGAATTACAACTTACCGAAGCCGGTGGTATTTTCCGTACCAAAGCCAATTGTTTGCGAGTATGTCAACAAGGACCCATCGCTGTCGTTTATCCAGAAGGCATTTGGTATCACTCTTGTACACCTGAAGTACTTGAACGCATTATTCAAGAACATTTAATCGGTGGTCAACCGGTTAAAGAATACCAATTACCTATTGATTAGGTCTGGTCATGCCTGTTCGAATTTATCAAAACATGCCTCTTTCTTCTGATACTCTGGTAACGCTGGATGAAAAAGCAAGCCATCATGTCGGCCGTGTGTTACGGCTGCAAATCGACGATGAACTGATTCTTTTTAATGGTCAAGGCAAGGAATATATCGCTCGGATTACCCACATTACTAAACAATCCGTTCAGGCACACGTGCATGCTCTGAGGTCCAATCACACCGAATCGCCGGTATCCATTGTTCTTGCGCAAGGCATTGCTCGTGGTGAAAAAATGGATTTTATTGTTCAAAAAGCAGTCGAATTAGGGGCCACGCAGATCGTTCCCTTAGTAACCGCACGCAGTAATGTACGTTTGGAAGGTGATCGCAGCAAAAAACGCATTGAGCATTGGCAAGCCATCGCTATTCATGCCGCTGAACAATCCGGCCGGTCGGTCGTGCCTTTGATAACACCGATTTTTTCTTTAACAGCATGGCTTCAGCAAAATCCTGCTGGATTACGTTTTGTATTATCCCCGCATGTCAGTGAAAAATTGCCCCAAAATCCTGCTGATTTGCCTTCTTCAATCACGATTTTAATCGGACCTGAAGGTGGTTTAAGTGAACCAGAAATAGACCAAGCGGTTCAGCAAGGTTTTAAGCCACTCAATGTCGGTCCTCGGGTGCTACGCACTGAAACAGCCAGTATTGTCGCGTTAAGCCTACTCCAAGCGCGGTTTGGCGACCTATAAACAATTTTCTTTGACACCTTTCTACAATCGATTAAAATAGCCGCCTTTTTGAAGAGGAGATGGCTCATGGCTGACGATATCGATCATGCGAATGATTTAATCGACATTGAACTCTCTCGCGCTTTAAGTAAGATGCGCGAAAGCTCATCCCAACCCGCCACCGGTACTAAATTTTGCGTGGAGTGTGGCGATGCTATTCCACCTGGCAGAACAAAATTAGGTTTCAAATATTGCGTACCATGCGCAGAAGAAAGAGAACGCAAAAAACAATTATTTGCTGACGACTAAAGTCCTACTATTCGCTTGCCCGCGCTTAGCAACTAACGTGGTATACTAGGTATGTTAATCACATGCCAAGGATGCGTTAGAAAATGCCCAATGGCGATATATTAGGCGAATATGAACAAGCCATTTACGAATTATCTGAGTTGCTTGTTGCTGCTCAGAAACCTATACGCATTTTAGATTCGTTAAAATGGGATGCTAGCGTCGAAGAATACTTTTTCAAAAACAAATGCAAAAAATTACCCCCTATCGATAACGAGTATTATCTTAAAAAAAATCCTTTCTCATTTGATCCTGAAAAAAAGAAAGCTGAGTTTCACAACATTGATCGCGCCATTCGTCGTCGTTTAGGACAATACAGCGGCGTAGGCAGCATCATGCAACGCATGTGTTACGAATACATTCGTGTCATTGAAATGTTACAAGCACGTGGCACGCCGCGTTTCACTGAGATTTCACAAGAATTGTATGGTAGTTCTGAAGATGCTTTTCACGTCGGCGCTCCCAATTTAAAAGATTTAGCCGTATTAGTAAATCAAACGCTAAGCAACATTAAAGACCAAGTTAAAACACAAGATGATGAAGTCAAATTTACAAGCGAACAAGCTGTAAATATTTTGAGTGATCGTCTCGGTGGTTACTTTTCTGATCGTGAACATGTGCGCGTTGAATTAAGTGACGGTATTATTGCGGATGCTGCAGCAGGTGCTGACAAAATTAAAATTCATAATGGTTTAAAATTCAGCATGCGTGAGGTTCGCACCTTTGAAATTCATGAAGGATGGGTACATTTAGGCACGACTTTAAATGGGATGGCACAACCGATTTGTACTTTTCTCAGTAAAGGTGCACCGTCATCCACCGTGACTCAAGAAGGCTTAGCCATTATCACTGAAATTTTTACTTTTTCTTCATTTCCAGGCCGCGTGCGACGCTTAACGAATCGCATTACTGCGGTAAATATGGCAGAAGCAGGTGCAAATTTTTTTGACGTGTATCAATTTTATTTAGAACAAGGTTTAGCGCCGGATGATAGCTATCAATCCACCGTGCGTGTATTTCGCGGCAGCACCCCTACCGGTGGGCCTTATACGAAAGACTTATCTTACAGTAAAGGATTCATTCTTATTTATAATTACATGCGACTTGCTGTGCAGCGTGGTTTGGTATCACGCATTCCTTTACTTTTTGTGGGCAAAACGACGCTCGAAGATTTACACATTTTGTCTGATTTAATGGAAGAAAAAATTATTACCCCTCCTAAATATGTGCCTCCACAATTTTCAGACTTAGCGGCATTGAGTGCGTGGATGGTCTATTCGTTATTCTTGAATCGATTGGATTTGCGACGACTCGCGCTCGATTTCAAAGGGATATTGCAGTAACACTCACACCATTTCCAGTGGATCCACATCCAATATCCATTTCACCGGATGCTTGCTTGGCAACTTATCAATTTGCTGCAATAAATTTTTTAGGAAATGTTGCAATGCGCTGCGACGGTTTGAACGAATGACTAATTGCTGGCAATGCAATCCCTTGCGTTTAGCGAGCAACATAGGCACCGGACCTAAAATAGTGACAGCGTCCGTAAGACTTAAACTCATTTTTTTAATGGTATCTAAAAATAAATTGGCATTTTCTTTTGTATAAGCTTCTGCACGAAATACTGCAAAATACGAAAAGGGTGGTAATACTGCTGTTTCTCTTTCTGCAAGCAAGGTTTGTGCAAACGGTTGATAGCCTTCGCGAATTAAGGTTTGCAGTAAAGCATGATCTGGATAATGTGTTTGTACCACCACGCTCCCTGCTTTATTTTCTCGACCTGCACGTCCTGCCACCTGAATTAATAACTGCCCCATTTGCTCAGCCGCACGATAATCTGCACTAAATAAACCATTGTCGGCATCCACCACACCCACCAGTGTTACATTAGGAAAATGATGACCTTTCGCTAACATTTGTGTGCCTAGTAAAATCGCTTTGGGTTCGGTTTTGATTTTATCAAGCAATTGCTGCATGGCTTCTTTGCGTTGCGTGGTATCTCGATCGACACGAATCAGGGGAATCTCTGGAAAATGACGCATCAACACTTGTTCTAAGCGTTGGGTACCTAAACCAATCGGTTGTAAACCTTCTTGCTGACATTGTTCACAATGACTAGGAACTGTCGCTCTTAAATCACAATGATGACATTGCAAACGCAACGGTTTGTGATGATAAACCAGGCGTGTATCGCAACGTCTACAGCCTGCAATCCATTGACATGCTGTGCAATACAATACGGGCGCAAAACCACGTCGATTTAAAAAAAGCATGACTTGATTATTTTGTGCGAGATGTTGCTGTATATGTTCCAGCAACACGGTCGATAACCCTTCCTCAGCAGGTGATTCACGTAAATTAATTAATTCATATTTCGGTAATGCCGCACCGCCTGCACGTTCAGGTAAATTGAGATAATTGTACCGTCCACGTTTTACATTCAACAAACTTTCTAAAGAGGGCGTTGCAGAACCTAATACAATCGGAATTTGCAAAATATTAGCGCGCATCACGGCTAAGTCACGTGCATGATAACGAAAGCGATCTTGTTGTTTAAAAGAAGTATCGTGTTCTTCATCCACAATAATCAATCCTAAATTGGCAAACGGTGTAAAAATTGCTGACCGGGTGCCAATCACAATTTTCGCAACGCCTCTGGCAGCCAGTGCCCATGTTTTTAAGCGTTCACGTTCAGATAAACCTGAATGTAAAGGAAACACTTCCACGGCAAATCGCGCCCGAAAGCGTTCGATGGTTTGCGGCGTTAAACTAATTTCAGGAATAAGAATCAGTACTTGCTTATTATTCGCAAGATTGGCGGCGATGGTTTGCAAATACACTTCAGTTTTGCCGCTGCCAGTGACACCGTCCAATAAAAATGTCCGAAACGAATCCAACGCTTGCGTGATTTGCACCACGGCTTGTTGTTGCATCGTATTCAATTCAGGTATTGCATCAGTTACTTTTTCTGACTTCACTGAAGAAACCAACACGGGTAAAGCATTCCCTTTACGCAATAAGGTCGGCATCGCGCTTGAAAACACTTCGCCTAAAGGATAGTGGTAATAATCCGCGGCCCAAGTACAAAGTTTGGCAATATCATCGGGCAATACGGGCTCGGTATCTAAAATAGCGTCGGCTTGTTTCAATTTGCCATAAGGCACACCTGTCTCCATTACTTTGTCCATTAAAATGCCAACCAAATGACGCGATTGGAAAGGTACTTTCACTCGGACCCCAGGAACCAATTGATTACAATCGATATTTTCTGGAGGGAGATAGTCAAATAAACGTCTTAATGGGGTGGGCAATGCGATACGAAGGTAATAAGTTGCCGTCATGGGTATGCTTTCATCGAAATAATTCAAGGTATAATACTATAAACTGTTAGCGAACAAGGAAATGTCGCCATGTTATTTAATCTCGATCGAAAGGAATTGGAAAAAAAAATCGAAGAAGTCCTCGACCGCCTTATCAAAAGTGGTTTGGTGCAAGTTTCACCTGAAGAAAAAAAGAACATTGTGCAACGTGTTACCGATAAATTGGTAAATGATAAACGCGTTACTTTGTCCAAAGAGGATTTGCAAAATAAAGATACGTTAAAATCATTAGGCCTTTGCTGCATTGCTGAACTCAACCCCAAACACTCATTCGATTACGTTAAATTATTTGCCAAAACCTTAGACTTGGAACCCAATTTAGATCAGAAACTAACGGCTCTCTTTGAAAAAAAATATGAGGCAAACAAAGCTTTAAAATTGACGCCAGGCCAAAAACTCGCTGTGCAAGACTCCACCAAAGAATTAACCGATTTGCTCGAAAAAAAATTGCGCTCTGATGATAAAACGCAATTAACGAAAGATATTCTTGCCTTAGATATTTTAGAAGAAGCCCGTGCCGAGCAACGTATTGTTGATTACGGCGTGGACACGCATCATCCCGGCGCTGTTTTGAAAATTGTACAAGCCAATGTGTCAGGCAATCAGATGGCATTTCAAGATTTATCTACCTCGGGTGAAAATTTTATGGCAAAAGTGAATGACCCATCGCTCGGTGAAGACCCATTGGGCATAAAAATTCTTGCTGTGACGAACGCTATTGCCGATGGTGTGGTCAATACGGAAGCTGAAAAAACGCTTTTACAATTGCTGCACCAAAACAATGTACCCATGTATGATACACCCACATTAAGACCACACTAGGGAATCCCACAATTCGAAGCTACCTCTTTGTTTTTATTCATGGCTCGTCGGGCTCCGCCCTCCTGCGCTTTACTTCCTAAAAACAAAGAGGTAGCTTCGAATTGTCGACATGCCCTAGTAAGGATATAGAATGTCTGTTGCTAAACACACATCGGCTGCCTTGCAGCATTTATTGCACGCTTTTACAGCGATTCCCTTTAATCGCATGTTAGGTTTGGAATTAGAAGACATTACCGCTGACCAAGTGACGCTACACTTTAAAATGAAAAATGAACTCATCGGTAATTTTTTACAAGGCATTTTACATGGTGGTGTAATTTCTGCAGTACTCGATATGGCGGGTGGCATGATTGTCATGGCACACGCCATCGAAAAACATGCGCACGCATCAACTGAAGAATTAATCGCACTGCTCAGCAAATGCAGCACTATTGATTTACAAGTGAGTTACTTGCGTCCTGGCAAAGGTACACAATTTATAGCAAAAGCATTTCTAATTAAAAGTGGCCAAACTGTCTCATTCACACGCATGGAATTACATAGCGATGAAGGCTCACTCATTGCCAGTGCCAATGCCACGTATTTAATGCGTTAAAATAAAAGGATACTGCATGCATCGAGTTTTAATTATTGGCGCTGGTAAAATTGGTTCGCTGATTGCCTTTTTGTTGGCACAATCCACTGATTATCAGGTTTTTTTAGCTGACATCACCTCAGAACCCCACTGGCTGAAATCATTTGCTACGATTCCACATCTAACATATCACTCGTTAGATGCTACTGATGAGGCAGCTATTACAACGTTTGTTAAAGAAAAAAAGATTGAAGCGCTGGTGTCATCATTGCCGTACTTTCAAAACATCCACATTGCCTCAGTAGCCGCTGCCTTAAACATCCATTATTTTGATTTGACAGAAGATCGAGACACAACACTGGCGATTCAACGTTTGGCTAACGATAAATCGGCAGCATTTGTTCCTCAATGTGGACTAGCGCCAGGATTTATCAATATTATCGCCACTGAATTAATGTCCTCGTTTTCAGAATTAGATACTGTGAAATTGCGCGTCGGCGCGCTCCCAGCCACGACAAGCAATGCATTGCAATACGCACTCACATGGTCAACCGATGGTTTGATTAATGAATATGGCAATTTGTGTCAAATTATCGAACAAGGGCAATTGATCAATGCATTGCCATTGGAAGGTTTAGAAGAAGTTAACATTGATGGGCTGACCTATGAAGCATTTAACACATCCGGTGGTATTGGTTCATTGATTGAAAATTATGCAGGAAAAGTCAATAACCTCAGCTACAAAACCATTCGCTATCCTGGCCATTGCGCTAAAATGAAATTTTTAATGAATGATCTTAAACTGAATACCGATAGACATTTATTAAAACAAATTTTAGAACAAGCCGTGCCTAAGACAGATCAAGATGTGGTCTTAGTGTATGTTTCGGTGACTGGTAAAAAACAAAAAGATTTTGATGAAACTAATTATGTCCGTAAATTTTATCCACAAACCCTACAAAATCATCACTGGTCAGCCATACAACTTACAACGGCAACAGAAATTTGCGCTATCATCGATTTAGTGTTTGCTACACCTGATCATTATCAAGGATTTATTGCGCATCACCGTTTTACTTTCCCTGCACTCATTCAAAATCGTTTTGGTCGTTTTTACGCGTAAGGAATTTTTATGGATTTACTCACTTCATTACATTTAGAACAAAAAAATGCAGGTGCAAGCACCGGCAGTGACTGGTGGTCGAGTACGCAAACCGCTGGTGAAATTATTTCTATTAATCCCACGACGGCTAAACCCATTGCTTCTATTTACCGTGCATCAGCAGACGATTATTCCAACGTCATGAAAACGGCGCAGGAAAGGTTTTTAAGCTGGCGGGATATTCCAGCACCTAAACGTGGCGAACTCATTCGTGCGATAGGTACAGAATTACGACGCATGAAAGATGCCTTAGGGAGTTTAGTATCGTTAGAAATGGGCAAGTCAAAACAAGAAGGTGATGGTGAAGTTCAAGAAATGATAGATATGGCTGATCTAGCCGTCGGCCAGTCGCGCATGCTTTATGGTCAAACCATGCATTCAGAACGTCCTTCGCATCGCATGTATGAACAATGGCATCCGTTAGGTGTGGTTGGTGTGATTAGTGCATTTAATTTCCCAGTCGCTGTATGGGCATGGAATGCATTTATTGCTGCAGTTTGTGGTAACACTGTCGTCTGGAAACCATCGCCAAAAACGTCATTGTGCGCACTTGCCGTGCAACACATTTGCAATCGCATCATGCAAGCGCAAGGCTACACGGGTATATTTTCTGTGTTAATTTCTGATGAAGTAGCGTTGGTACAACGCATGGCTAATGATACGACTATACCGCTGATTTCATTTACCGGTTCAACGGCTGTGGGTCGTGAAATAAATACGTTGGTTGCCAAACGTCTAGGTCGTGCGATCCTCGAATTAAGTGGAAACAATGCCATCATTGTTGATGAAAACGCCAATTTAAAATTAGCTATTCCTGCCATTGTGTTTGGCGCGATTGGCACAGCAGGACAACGCTGCACGACAACGCGCCGATTATTTATTCATGAATCTATTTATGATAATTGCAGCAATGCATTGTTAGCCGCGTATAAACAAATTCGTATCGGTGATCCGCTCGATCAACAGCATTTAATGGGACCGCTCATTGATCAACATGCTGTCGATCAATTTGTAAAAACCATTGCTGAAGCAAAAGCAGCCGGTGGGCAATTGTTGTTTGGCGGTGAGGTATTAAAACAAGCAGGATTTTTTGTACAACCCACGTTAATTGCTGCCGAAAATTATTGGCCTTGCGTACAACGTGAAACCTTTGGACCCATTTTGTATGTGATCAAATACAAAAATATGGCAGATGCGATTCGCATGCAAAATGAATCTGAGTATGGATTATCGTCAGCTTTATTTACGCAAAATTTATACCATGCTGAATGGTTCCTATCGGCACGCGGCAGTGATTGTGGTATTGCCAATATCAATATTGGTACTTCTGGCGCAGAAATAGGCGGCGCCTTTGGTGGCGAAAAAAATACCGGCGGCGGCCGCGAAGCAGGCTCCGATGCGTGGAAAGCATACATGCGCCGACAAACCAACACCATCAATTGGGGGCAACAACTCACCTTAGCGCAGGGAATTAAGTTTGAGGTTATATAAAAATGACACATGAAAATCAAGATGAATTAATTACAAATGCAATTAATACGATCACTGAAAAATTGAGTAAAGTTTTATTGGATGAATTTTTAAATCTGCCACCAGAAGTACAAATGAATATTGTTTTAATAAAATCAGCACAATTACTTTTATCTAACATTTTATGTCACGTAGCTACGAATAGAGATGAGTTAGAAAAAATTTCTGATGCGCAAGGTATGGAATTAAAAGAATTAATTTTTAACTGCGCCTTTAGCGCATTTTCGGATAAGTTTGATTTACACAAGCATTAGCCGCGGATGAAATAAAAAAACATTTCATCACAAAGCTTATTTTCGTTTGCTGAAATTAGCTAAGAAAATGAAGAGTTCGATGCTTAAATCAAATTTTGTGTCTTCGATTGTTAAAGATATCTTATCTATTCAGGTTTATGCTGCTTTTAATGGCTTAACCTTTATTTTGTGAGATATGCGTTTAATTTGCCAAGTATCATATTGAGCTTGAATATTAATCCACATCTCAATGCTGGTATTAAGTAATTTTGACAAGCGCAATGCCATTTCTGGACTAATACCAACATGTCCATTTAACAATCGCGATAAGCTAGTACGTGAGATGCCAAGTTTATAAGCAGCTTCTGTTACATTCAATCCCGTTCCATCAATCAGCGCATCCTTAACAATTTCCCCTGGATGAAGAGGTTCATACATTGCTGTCATATTTTTACCTCTTTGTTAGTGATAATCAATATAGTTAACTTCTTCAACGTCTTGTCCATTGAATCGAAATATGATTCGCCAATTTCCACTGACTGAAACCGAATAAAATCCTGATAAATTTCCCGTCAACTTATGAAACTGCATGCCCGCTGTATGCATGTCTTCCGGTTTTACCGCTCCGCTTAGTCGTTGTAGAATGATTTTCAATTTTTTTTCATGTAATGCCGTAACCCCTGATTTATTGCCAGTCTCAAAAAAACGTTTTAACCCTTTATGTTTCCATGACTTTATCATATGTTAAGTGTAACTTAACGGTTAACAAAAAACAAATTTCTATAAGAAATGAAAAAGCATATTATACTTTTAGCTAGCCTGAACCCCGGATGAAATAAAAAACATTTCATCCGGGCTACTTTTTTCGAGGCGCCATTGCGAGGAGCGACGGGATCCATACCTACGAGCCAAGTTGGCTATAACTCTTATACGCAAGTGTAATGATGGTGCTTGAGACAACACAAATAAAAATCGGGCGAATTAATTTAGCGCCGTTTTTGATGGCTAAATGGGCGCCCAGTTGTCCGCCAATGATTTGGCCGGCTGCCATGCTGAGCGCAATGCGATAATCAATATTTTGACCTACCGCAAAACAAACGGTAGCAATCACATTGCTTTTTAGATTAAAAACTTTGGCGTAAGCCGTTGCTTTTGTAAAATTATAGCCAAGGAAAAAAGTAAGACAAAAAACCCACAATGATCCCGTACCAGGACCAAAAAATCCGTCATAAAACCCCATGATGAAACCAAAAATAACGTAAAACCAAAATTCATTGAATTTTGGTTTTTTATCTTCGTATCCCAATTGAGGTGAGTAAAGCGTATAAGCCAATATAGCCAATAACAACACAGGGATAATTGTTTTCAAAATATCACTGCTAACCATCTGTCCTGCAATTGCACCGAGCACCGCGCCAACAAAGCCAAACACAAGTCCTTTATATATCGTTGTTAAGGAAAACCATCCTTTGCGATAATAACTTCGCGTCGCTACAAAGGTGCCGATCGTGGCTTGCAGTTTGTTTGTTCCTAATGCCACATGCGGCGGAACACCCACACTCAATAATGCGGGCAAGCTAATTAAACCACCACCGCCCGCAATGGCATCCACTGTGCCAGCGATTAATCCAACGATAAATAACATTGGTAAAAGGAAATGCGATAAATAAATTAGCATTGATGGTGTCCTTGTATCAACGACGCAATTGCAATGATATGGATTGGCTGGATGTTAGCACGTGTTGTAAATCTCGGCTAGAAAACAACTTAAGAGAATGTTTAGAAGAATTCACCGGTGGGATTTGAGCATACGGTTTATCATTCGTCATCGCTGCTGTATCTTGCGATAGCACTGCCGATGAAAATCGATGCGATAGTAAGGTTGGCGTAGGCACCATGGCTACAGTGTCTGCATGAACGGTAGCTTGTGCTTCCTTGTAGGTATCACTATCCATTAGCCCTAACCCACCCATACCTAAGAAAGTCACACCAAACAAGTACAAAAATACTTGCAACGCAATGGGTAAACTAATTACTGCACCGACACCACCGGTGGCAGCAATAACGCCGATACCGAGCACGGCAAACAATAAAAAAATGCCTATTTTTAAATATTTGCGTTTGTTATGAGATAAGTGCGGCTTTGTATTTTCTTCGTCTTTGATTGGAGGTATTTCTGGTGAAGCAACCTCTTCTGATTTTTGTGTTTCAACCAGAGTTGGTAAAGCTAATTTTGCTTTAAATTTTTTTAAACTATCTTCACCCAAATAATGGTGTAGGTCAGGTGATTCGACAATAAAACGCGTAAATGTATATGCCTCTCCATGAAAGAAATGTTCATGTTCTTGATTGTGTAAAAATAACAATAAATTTTCATCTAATGTTTTTAATAGAATAGGATGTTTCTTTTTTAAAAACTCCACATAGAAACGAATGTGAAATTTACCACCTCGTAAATACATTTCCCAATTATCTGTCGTCATACGCTGTAAAACATGATCAGCTTGTTCCAATGCAGATTGCTCATCATAACGATCTAATAATTTTAGAATCAAACATGCATTTCCATCGAAAACATCAATATATTGTACATTTGGAACGGGGACGCGCATTACTGCAAAATTGCACATGAAAATTTCATTTAATAACACTAAACCTTCGCCTGATAGGTGATAATAACTTGAAGGTTGACAAAGAAATTTTCTTATTGTCTGTTTGCACGATTCTGATTCTGATATAGCATTTTTCTTCGATAAAGATTCAAGAAGAAGTTTAATGATTGAGAAAATTTCTTGAATTTCGAGGTACATATTGACTATTATTATTTTTCCTGCATTTGATATGTTTGTGCTGTTTTTCGAGTCATTTAGCCACCATAAAATTACCTTAGCACGCTGTTTAACATGAGCAGCCGATAATTTTTTCTTATAAGGATGCGTTCCGCGGTATTGTTCATCAAACGAAGAAAGAAATAATTTATCGATCAGCTGACAATAATCTTTGATGGAACACGTAGAAGGCATTCCCTCAATTAACATGCCTTGTTCTTTTAAATAAGAAGTGATGTCCCCATTGTTTGCAATCGGTGACAATGTTCGTCCTAATGAATTTTCAGTTATTTTTTTCCTGAATGCATCTTCTGCTTTTACACTCCATTTTTTATGGGCTTGAAGAACACCTGTGTGCAATTCTCTAAAAGAGCATTCTGCCATTTTTTTTATAAACGCTATTTCTCCTTGTTTATTCCATTCTTTACAAACCAATAGAACCGTCGTGTATAAGTCAATCAAAGGAAGATAACTAAATATCAATAGCAAAAGGTCCGTAGGAATAGGGAGTTGTTGAAAGATTTCTACTTCATTTGATGTATGAGAAATTTCTGTATTTTTCCCAGAGAAATAATTCATTACCCAGAGGAAAAGATTCGTGACAACGCTTTTTGCTTCACGTGGTGGGTGGGAAATTTCTCGTTTTGTATTTTTCACAAAATCACCATGGGACGGGACAAATGTTTATAATTTGCGCAATTTTAACATTTTTTAAATGAGAAAGCTAATTGGTTTTTTGGAGTTAAGTGATTGAAATGATGGCATTTAATCATGGAGTTTTTGAGATGGCATTGTAAAATTGTCATGCCAGCGAAAGCTGGCATCCAGGGGAACGGCTCATCATTGCAAATTGAAGGCTGGATGCCAGCTTTCGCTGGCATGACATGATGAGTATGATGTTCAATAGTCTGACCCTGAGTGACATCGATGCTGGATGATAAGCATTGCTTTAACAGTGATCGCACATCAATCACTCTACATCACTGGGCAATGCTGGTTTGGTTTATCTCCCGTCTTATCTTCCACTTGATCCTTGCCGGGTTTCTTTTTTGTAGCGCCTTTTGGATCTGTGGATGGGAACATTAACAAAGAAAAATTCGGGTTGCAGCTAAGATAAAAAACATTATGATTGCTGCCACGGTAATGTTCCATGAATTGCTTGATGAGTGCTTGTCCCATGCCATTCATTATAAGCGGATGTTTGTATTCTAATGCTGTGACAACTGCTTCTACTCGTGACTCCATCTCGCATTGTTCGGTAGGAAATAAATATTCTTTCCAATGCGCTGCTGTCATTCTACCTAACAGATTATTTACACTTATCTCTATGGGCAAAATATACTTCGTGTGACGGGATTCAGTAACAGAGCATTCTATTAAATAGTGGATAATGCCATTGCCGGGTAATACCGCATCTAAAAATAACAAAGCTTCTGGAAATAAGTATTGCTTGATATCGGAACTCATGAATGCTTCTTCGATAGGCATCTGGCCTATTTGGGTTTTGTACCATAATTCCAGCACAGCAAAACTTTCTGCTACCGATAAAAAAGATTCAAAAATATCTTCAAGTACTTCCAAATTAGTTTGTGGCCAATCCAAAATACTATTTATGCCTTGAGGAAGCTGTAGGATACCGCCACGAACTCTTATTGCAAGTTGCTCTATATACTCAGGATCAATACAGGGTGAATAAGCATGATTTTTTCTAAATGGTTTTGATTCAAACAGAAAATTTAACATTTCTTTAAGAGGCAATGGATTACGCTGGCACGTATAAATATTCAATCGCTGATCATTCACATTCCATAAGCTAGAAAGAAATAGTGGGTTATGGTCGAAGCCGTTTGCTAATGAAAGCCAAATCTTATTTTTTTTCATATGGGCGTGCATATACTTTATATATAAATAATTTTGACAGTTGTGCAGAGTTTCTAGCAATGCCTTCCAATATGTCGACGTTAATCTCATGGCATGCAAATCTTTACGATCAAGCAAATAGCTCGCTACTATCATGTGAATTTCGATGGGCGCCATATCCAAAATATTGTTTTCAGATAGCAATGTCGTTTTATCATTCCTGATTTTTTTTCTAGATTTCACGTTATACTCACTTTATTATTCAACTTAACCTTTATGACAAAGAGGAAAGCAAATTAATTTGCTCTACAGGATTATCATTTTCTGGCTTGGATCGTTGCGGATGAAATAACAATCCAATGTTACTGCGCATCCCTACCTGCTTAATGAATTCCGATCCGAGCTGTAAATTTGCATTTAAAAATTGCAATCCTTCACTACCCAAATTAGCATTTATAGTAGGGTCGTTTAAAACTTCAACGCGTTCATCTTTAGATTTACAGCGATGATAGTGATACCACATACGTATAACTGCAAACTTTTCCTCTAACCCTAGAAATTTTTCAAACATCGAAATTAATTCAGAAGTTTTTTCACGTGGCCATTGCAAAATAGTATCCGTTGTAGTGATTTGATAATTCGCACATTGCAACACGATCGATTGCGCATCATTTTGCAAACTGCTGGCAGAAATTTTTGCTACGTAAGGATGCGATGCATCTTTAATGGCATGTAGTTTAAAGATATTATCTAAAACCTTAGCAAGAGAGAGATTATTTCTTACGCTGATTGATTGATAAATATGTTCTTTAATAAATTCTGCAACATCTTCATTATTAGCGATTGCGGGTAAATATCCCCATAATGCACTTGTCTTTAACCTATTTATTAGTATTTCTAATTTTTTAGGACGAACCTCATTAGCAATTGCTAACCAAGATTTAGAAACTCGACTTGCCACACATAAATCATTGTACGCAAGAAAATTCATGATCATCATTTTTAATTCTGCTGCTAATAAATCTATATGATTTTCATTGGTTGTCACTTCAAAATGCTCGTCTTGACCTCTCACAATCAACCCTCGTTTTCGTTAAAATTTTTTTTATTAATAATTAATACAATACACACTAGCCATTACTGGAAAAATAACGCCCTTGCTGTTGTTTAGATTCTGCAACCGAAGCATTCGCTTGCAAACCATTGCTTGCGTTAAATAAGGCTGATCCTGTTGCCATTAATGCTGTAATAGTACCTGGTTCAGGTGCAGTAAACGCATTTTTTTCCTCATCTAATTTATTTGCAAGAGCATTTAACTTATCGCCATAAACAGTATGCAGTGTCGCCATTACACGCAAATCATTGGGTAACAACATTTTTAAAATATAGGTATTGTTAGCCAGGTTTGGCACAAAAGAAGCGGCATCAACCTTTGCTAACTGAAGTAAAAATTCACTCCTTTCTGTCGGATTTTCTATTTTTCTTAATAAATTTAAAAATGCTCCCGATAGCAATACTTCTTTGAATGAATCTATGGTCAAATAGCGCATCATATTTAAAACTTGTCCACGATCACATCGTTGTAGAAACTCGGCATTCACCAGAAAATATTTTGCTTTGTGTGTGCATTCTTTTCTTTCTAACATTGCCATTGCCATTTCAAATGTAAATTTACTGACGAACGCACTATTTGTTCTTAGTAATTTTTCTAATTCATCACCTGATAGCGATGAAGCCAAATTAATTAATTTTTCTGGACTTATTTTTCGAACTGCCGTGGGAGAGTGCAACACAGCGAGTTTCGCTTCACAACCAACGTTGGCAATAGCAAGCAAGATATCTTCTTTGACAGCCCGGAGTAGCAAATGATGATTATTATGCAGCACTTTTAACCAGTGAGTCACTCGCCGAAAGGTGAGCAAAACATCTTTTTTATCAAATGCAAAAAATGTATACCAATCACTATTCTTCATTTTACTTAATAGTTTATTTTCCTGACTCACTACATCGCCGAGTCCTTTTTCCTCATAGTCTGCAATCGATTTATCAACAATAAACTCTATTAAACAAAACGTGTAAGAATCAAAAAACAAACCACCTTCACTTAAAAATAACAATCCCTCTGGAGTGAGGTAACGATTATAAAGAGGATCACAAATAATTTGCGCATAGTCTTCTAATGTAAAAACAACATTTGCGTGTTGTTTCTGAGCAAAGGCTTGGTGGCGTAAACATAAAATAGCAAATAAACTTTCGATCTCTAAGTATGCTTGATAAATTTCAAATTGGATCTTAGCGTGTTCTGCAGGCAGCTTTAAAAAAGTTTTTAAGGAATCAGGAAAAATAGCAGCGCCTAACAAATTTTCACGTTGTTGTAAAATAAATTGAGCACGACTTTGAATATAGTTAGCATTCAATTTTTTCCAATAGGGGTGGGAATGGTCTTCAAAATAGCTTTTCATTTCTACGCAATACGCTTCCAGCGTGAGCTCGGTCCTACTAACCATGCGATACCGCGACACATTACTCTCTAGGTACGATAAAATATTTTTTCCTCCAGCAATGTCAGGTAAATGTTTCCAAAGGGAGCTGTTTTGTAAAACCTGTAACTGCTCTTGCAAATACGCGTGATAATGCACCGCTGCAGTCGTAGCTTCCCAACGTCGCGACACTTCCCTAAGCGGGTGCAGCTCAGCATGATCAAACTGACGAAACAATGCATACATCATTTCATCGGGTAACTTCTCAAACAAATCTTCTGTTTGGACTTCATCTTGATTTTTATTCAATGAGATAACTACTTGTTGACGAACTTCCACAGAGCATCCTCCAGCGTTAAAGGTGTGTTGTTTTATAATGATATTTTTGATTTTAATTTGAACGACATTATCACACTTATGTAAAAATTATTCAATCAATTCCAAAGTATTGTTAATTTTTTACACAGATTGGCGCTGGTATTGCAGTAAAGAAGAGTCATACTCTTTTTGATCAGTTAAACGTGCCTCATCGACAGCAAACAACCCAAAGCATTGTCTTTTTCGTGTAGGGACGAAACTATCGGTAGAATTTACGCTATTGTCTGGACCATTCGGTTTTACATCCAAAGAATCTCTTTGAAATTGACGATAACAAACCGTCGATGAATTTTCCGGCATGAACGGTTTGTTAATTGTATTTGAGTTTGGTGATATTACTCCCCAGCATATCAAGGCACCTAATCCAATAACAAACCCTATGCTCGACATGAGTGGTATCGCAAGGGGAAGGCCAATGACAGCGCCTAATCCAGCAGTAGCAAATATTAAACCTAATGACAGTATTAAAATAAATATTAAGAAAATCGCTATCTTGCCTAATGCTTTCAGTGCTTCCTTGTTAGAAAAACTGGCACCGGTAGAAAATCCATAGATGACACCCTTTTCAATTTGCTTACGGTCTTTGGGTTGTAATTTTTCTAACATGTTTGGACTTTGTAAGATGTATTCAGCGGCATAAAAATTTTTTTGCGCCATTTGCAAAACAAACTGACTAACAGCAGCGGGTCCTTCTACAGATGCCATTTCATTTAAAAAATTCGAAAAAGGCGCAGAAATAAATATTGACTTAAATGTCGCACAAAGAATCTTATTTTTTTCAAGGATAGCTAGCACTTGATCTTTGGTAAATGCCTTTAAAAAATGCGTATTTTCCAAAAACAAATCGGGGCGCATTCCTTTGGCTATGAGATTTAATACGACGGAAAACGTGAGCCGCTTAAGGAATAATGGGTTTTCAGGAGTAACCCACCTTTTGAATTCATAAGAACATTCTACAAATAATTTGCAAAAATTGTCATCGCTTAAGCGATTTAATGCTAAAGGTAGCGTCAATAAATAATTTTTACTAACCCCATGGTATTCAAAAGCAGAGACAAAGTGTAATAACACGTTTTCGGTTATATTTTTTACTGCCAATGGGTTATTTTGTTCAAGCAATTCTTTAAATTCGCCACTAAAATAATTTGTATCTAGTATTAATTTGCTTTTTCCGTATACGTCCAATACGGCCATCCAATCCTCTGCAGAAAACCGTGCTAAGAAATAATTTGCCTGTTCTCTAGGAAAATCTGGGTAAGGCGGATGCACTTTAGCCGCTTTTATAATCATTCCTATTAAATGCAACTGATGAAATGCAGGTTGGAAATTAGGACGATGAAAATCCTCTAGAAATAACAGACTTTTCCCAGTCATAAATCGATGATGATGTTCAGTTAATTCTAAAAAAACGTCATGTTCAGTTTTTGAATGCAATAAAATACTAAACACACTAAAACTTTCTTCGAGTTTGTCGTAATGCTCTAAGAGTATTTGTTGTTTCTCGTGACTATAGGCGGGTAGTTTCAAAAACGCTTCTAGTGTTTCAGGTCTATCATTATAAACTTTTCGTAATTTAAGAATGGCTTGTGCGCGTTGTTTGAAACAATCAGCAAGAAGATTGTGTTGCCAAAAATCATGCGCAACAATGTTAAAAAAATTATCTTGAAGATTTTTACAGAGATCAGTGATGTTCAGTGATTTAAAGGTAACTTCTTGGTCGTAATACAATCTTTCTTTTAGATAGGGTAAAATATTTTCGTTTTTCTCAATCGCAGACAAATATTCCCAAAGCGAGCTGCCCTTAAAGAACACAATTTGTTCATTTACTTGTAAATCATACCGTGCATCTTCAACAGAATTTTTCCAAGCGTGGCACACTAAACTTACCACAAGCAACTCATTAGATGATAAATAACTAAATACCTGCAGCCATAATGAAGCGTGTAAATTTAAAAAATCATCTCTTTTAAATTTAGTAAATTTTATTCGAGAAGTTTTTCTAGCTAACATCACTCGCCTCGTGCATATGTCGATTCTGCATGTGTGTAAAAAAATCAATTAGTTATATTTGTTTATAATTTGAACTATAATAGCAAAGGCTTAGAAGCTGCGCAATTCGTTTTTTGTTATTTATTTTTAATAACTTAGCTTGTTTCCCAGCATGGTGAGGCCAATACTTAAGGAGACGCTTATCATCCCGAATGAAATAAGGGATCTCCTCATTAGTGGGAGATCCTTCGCTGCGCTCAGGATGACCATCACCGTCATATAACCTTCATCAACGAAATGCGTACAACCTAAGTCATACACACATATTTAATCTCAAGATAAGGTTCGACCCCATACTTAGAACCTTCTCGACCAATGCCAGATTGCTTGATGCCACCAAAAGGAGCAACTTCTGTAGAGACAAGTCCCGTGTTCACTCCTACCATGCCATAGTCCAAACCTTCAGCAATCCGCCAAATGCGAGACATGGAGGTACTATAAAAATAGGAAGCGAGACCAAATTCCGTCGCATTCGACAATTGCAATACTTCATCATCCGTTTTAAAACGAAATAAAGGTGCGACGGGACCAAACGTTTCTTCTTTCGCTAAACGCATACCTGCGTGCACATCCGTTAATACCGTGGGTTCAAAAAATAATTTCCCTTGTTTTGCTTTTTGACCACCACACAATATTTTTGCGCCTTTATTGACTGCATCAGCCACATGTTCTTGCACTTTTTTAATTGCACTTTCATTAATTAAAGGGCCTTGTTGTGTCGCAGTTTCTAAACCATCGCCTAATTTCAATTCTTTAACTGCGTGCATTAATTTTTTAGCGAATGTATCGTAAACCGTGTCTTGCACATAAAAACGATTCGCACACACACAGGTTTGACCTGAATTACGAAATTTGGAAATCATTGCACCTTGCACGGCAGCATCGATGTCTGCATCATCGAACACAATGAAAGGTGCATTACCACCTAATTCCAACGACACTTTTTTAATCGTGGGTGCACATTGTGCCATGAGTTGCCTTCCTACCGCTGTCGATCCCGTGAATGATAATTTGCGCACTAAAGGATTGGCCGTCATTTCGGCACCGATAGGAACAGGATCACCGGTAATGACATTAAAGACACCCGCAGGAATACCGGCTTGTTCAGCGAGTGCAGCCAACGCAAGTGCAGTAAAAGGCGTTTCTTCATCAGGCTTCACCACAACCGTACAACCCACAGCTAATGCAGGCGCAATTTTGCGCGTAATCATGGCGGCAGGAAAATTCCAAGGTGTAATAGCAGCCACTACGCCGACGGGTTGTTTTAACACAATCAAATGTTGATGCTGTTGATTGGAAGGAATAACATCGCCATATACACGACGTCCTTCTTCTGCAAACCATTTAATAAAACCATTGGCATAATCCACTTCGCCTTTGGCTTCCGTTAAAGGTTTACCCTGTTCGAGTGTCATTAAATACGCTAAATCATCTTTGTGTTTATCAATCAACTCAGCCCACGCCCACAAATAATCACTGCGTTCCTTTGCTGATAATGCACGCCATGTTCCCCATGCACGATTCGCAGCTTCAATCGCACGTTTTGTTTCCTCCGCACCGCATTCGGGCACTTGACCAAGTAATTGATCATTGAATGGATTGTAAACCGCAAAAGATTTTCCCGAATCAGCTTGCACCCATTGACCATCAATGTAACAAGCACCGCGAAATAACGTCATGTTGATAGCAGGCATATGAACTCCTTGTAAAATAGTTTTGTTATTGTGCATTAATTTTGGAATAAATCTGTAGATATTTCGGTTAAGAAGTTCCTGCGGTTCGTTGTGGTAAATCCCCCCGCCTTCGGCGACCCCCTTTTTCAAAGGGGGTGAAAGAGAGAGAGTGTTTATCTCCCCTTTATAAAGGAGGGTGAAAGAGAGGGTGTTTATGTTATAACCCCCTTTGAAAAAGGGGGTCGCCGAGCGTTAGCGAGGCGGGGGGATTTCTAGGCATTTACTACCTCTTCGAAAATCATTTCAATTACTAAATTAATGAATCGCAATACTTGTAAATTATCAAAACGTAATACTTTCAAGCCTAATCTTTGTAACTCAGCATCTCTCTTTTTATCTTTTTCTATGTGCATTTCTTCAAAATGCTGACCACCATCTATTTCTATCACAAGTTTTGCGGATGGCGCGTAGAAATCAACGATAAAATTGCCAATAGGTTTTTGTCGATAGAATTGAATATTTTTTATTTGCTTACGGCGTATATGTTTCCATAGTAAATTCTCAGCTTTTGTTTGATTCGAGCGTAACAGGCGTGCAAAAGTTTTATTTTTTTGTTTGTAATATAGCATTTTTGTTTTTCCGTAAAATTGGTTGAAAAAAATCCCCCCGCCTTCGGCGACCCCCTTTTTCAAAGGGGGTGAAAGAGAGAGAGTGTTTATCATCCCCTTTTTCAAAGGAGGTAAAAGAGAGGGCATTTATAATCCCCTTTGTAAAAGGAGGGTGAAAGAGAGATGCTTATCTTCCCCTTTGTAAAGGGGGGGTGAGAGAGAGGTGTTTATGTTATAACCCCCTTTGAAAAAGGGGGTCGCCGAGCGTTAGCGAGGCGGGGGATTTCTCAAGAAAAGTTAAAATCTTCGCGCTCAAATTGCGCTTGCACTGTGGGTTGATTATCAAAATTTCTTAAGAAACGTTTGATTTCTTTGCGCCATGTTTTACGTAAAGCCAGCTTAGACGTGTGCTCAAGTGCACCATCAAAATCCAATAACAAAGGTTGTTGTTGGTGATCAATTAAAATATTCGTTGCTTTTAAATCACCATGACTTAAATACAACGCTGAAAAATTTTTAAATAATGCCACCAGACGCTTCACCATGGTTGTAGTCTTCTCAACATCATTATGATGTTGTGAGAAAAATTCACCCACATGCTGCCCTGCCACATAGGTCGTTACATAATACGATTTGCCTTTTAATCCTAAACAACGTTTCTCAATAAATGCTACTGGTGCAGGCGTCGGCAAATAATTCAATTTTAATTTTTGCGCCAAACGCCACGAACGGGTTGCACGCGTCATACGCAAACAACGACGCAAATAATGCCAGCTATTTTTTACATTGTAGCGTTTAACGACATAATCACGCCCATCCAAAGTCACGCGGATTACCGTGGATGAATTGCCTGCTTTTAATATTTTTGCACTTGGGTGGTGATATGCCGTATCAGGGTTAGCAAGCATGGCTAAAAATTCAGGCGCAGCATATTGCCGATCATACACTGACCATGATTTCCAAGATTTCTTCGATGCAAAATCAGTGGATGCGCGTGTAATTTTTTTTGCAAACTTTTCCCAACGCAAATCACGCTGTTTACGCACAAACCAAAATAACGTTTTTATATCTTTAGGTTTAAGAATCCAGCCGCGTGCTTTGGCATAATAACGAAACAAAAGTTCTTGATATTTCTCAAACCCAACGCCAAGTTGTGAAAGAAATAACGCTAAATTTTCCATGCTAATTTTTTTATCGAGCTTGGCTGGGAATGATTCAATCTGCGCGCCATCGAGTGTGTAAATTTTTTTAGGTGTCACTAAAAAATTTTTAAAATGCAAATCATGCTGCAAAATACCAAATACATGCTGAGTTGCTAACTCAATCATCATTGCGCGTAACATCGGCAAACATTCTTTGACAGATGTTTTTGCTTGCCACATTTCTTCTATATTTTGTGCAGCAATGATCCTTTCAAAAATCAAGACCTGACAATTTTTATCAGCACTTTTACCTTGAAGATATAATATCGGCGTTGGAATATGATTATCATGCAACAGAGACACACCGCGTAATTCATTTTTAACATGCTGCGCAGCACGACGCGGATCAAAAAATAATTTAGCAACAATAGTTTTGTCTTGCCATCGACCAAATACCACCATGCGTTTTTTAGGAATAATCCGCACCACTTTTTCTGCATATAACACATCGCCCGTTTCAAGATAAAGTTGAAAGGGTGCATCGAATGTAAAATCTGCTGTATAAATATTATTTGCAGTGGTCACGGTACAATTGCTCGCCACGAATTTTTACCTTCTTCCAATAATGGTTTTTTTCATTAAAAATTGATTGTAACGATTTGCCTGTGTAGGCACGAATAAAACGCAAATAATCACGTGATGTTAACCCGCTTTCCTTGCTTGAAAAATAAAGTCCTGCTAAATCTTTTACCCGCCAACGCAAAGGAACCGTTTGTCGCATTTGTGCACGATGCAAATCAATTAAATATAATTTTAATTTTTCTGTACCTATTGAACGTTTATCCAATAAAAAATGACAGATATACAGATCACGATGATTGATACCCGCCGCATGCATGGTGCGTGTAATGGTCGCTACAACATTGATCAATTGTCGCTTTAATATGAGCGGTACATGGGGTGCCTCTACACTTAATTCTTCTAAACTTAACGTAGGTGTGACGTCTTCTAACAAAACAAATGATTGCAAATGAGCAGGATTGTTGCCTTGCAAACCATAACCCATGACCTCAGGCACAGCTAGCCCTTGTGCTTTTAAGCATTGTAAAGCTTGCCATTCATTTTTAGCGCTTAACACCGGCCATCGGCCTTGTAACAAATTTTTAAAAATTTCGCGCCATCCCACACCGGTGTGTTTCTTTATAAAATACGTTTTGGTACCTAAAATGATACGCTGTGTGAATCGACCCTTTTGGTGTCGAAAACATTCACCTGATAGCGCCATCAACTGATTAAAGAGTGGCTGCTCTGAAGAAAAATAGGACTGTAGAGAGTCATGTAAATGCATAGTCACACTCATCGTCCCATGGCTTCGATAACGGAAACTGCTTTTTCTGGTAATGAATAGAGGTCCGCTGTTTGAGCAAATTGCAATGCGTTTTGTTGCCAAACCTTGCGCTCATCGGATATTAGCATGCGTTCTAACTGACCATTCCACGCCGTTTGCTGAAAAGGATGCGGCAACACCGCTCCCGCTTTTGCTGCCAACACATAAGGCGCATACCCGCATGCTGCGACTGTTAATACAGGCAACCCTGCCACAATGGCTTCTAAAATAGCCGTACCAGTGTTTTCATGATAGGAAGGTTGCAGTAAGAGATCAGCTGCTAACAAAAAATCAGGCACATCATAACGACCACCGACAAATTTCACCTGAGAGGAAATACCGAGCCGGTGCGCTAAATGCACAAATGGTTTGGGATCATCCTTACCAATGACGATTAAACGACAGGCCGTACGTAATGCCGTTGGTAAAGCAGCCAGACCACGCAGCGCACGATCCACCCCCTTGGTTTTAAAACCTGAACCGACCATGAGTAATAAATGTTCGTGGGTATCAATCGCATACGCTGCACGCACGCGTTCTCGAATCGTAGCCGCAACAGCAGGGGAAGGCGCCACACGATTTTTTTCAATGCCCGGCGGCAAGAGATGAAACCGCGTGGCAGGTGTTTGATAATAATGGGTATAGCTTTCTGCTTGCTGCGGTGCAATCAATAAAATTTGCGTGTGCTTATCTTCTGCAAATACATTTTCTTCCAGCGCTTTCCAGGCTCGATAGCGCGGTAAGCATCGATAAAACCACCCACGTGTTTCTTGAATACGCGCTACATAACACACATCCGCCGCATAATACACATCGAGATAAGGCATCTTGTTAAAACCGATCACTCGATCAAAGCGTTGTTCTGCAAGTGCAGACTTTACTTGGTGAACAAAAGCACGGCAACGCGAATGATTTTGGAAGCCTTGTGTCGATAAAACATGAATATGAAAACCTTCTTCTTGCTCGCCTTCCCAACGCATGGTAAACACATGAATGTCATGACCACGATCACGACAAAGACGCGCGATACGCAAAAAGTCCCTCTGTAAACCACCGTAGGGGAAATAATTAAATAAGCAAAAAGCTAGTTTCATTGCAATTGCTACCCATTTTTTTCTAGTGTGCCATGCGATACGATAGTAAAAGCTTACCCTCAAAAGGAATTGACACGGTGATGCGCTTTTTTCTATCCGGACTGCTTATTTTACTATCTGGCTGTACAACAACAACTAATTATTACCATCCCATGGTGCAAAGTTGGCGTGGCGGTCAACGCACTGCGCTACTCGAAACCTGGGGGCAACCCGATCATACCTTGACCACTTCGCGAGGCCATCCACTCTATATCTATGAAGCCCGTGAGAATAGCCATTTTCCCTATCGTCTTGCCCATTTGATCGGTATCCGTGATGAAACAACGCCAAATTGCAGCGCCTTATTCGAAATTGGGCATAATGGACGTGTCATTGATTCTGATATGCAAGGCACGGAGTGTTATGCTAGCCAATCCTTTGCCAAAATAATGTCGAACCCTGAAGGAGTAATTGCATGAAAAAAATGATGTGGATAGTGGTGGTATGGTTAACTTGTTTTGCCTGTGCTTTTGCTGAAAGTGCCGCCGATGACAGCACGGGTCATGATGATACACGGATTTTTCATGTGTATGATGACGTTGATCTCATTTCAACGATCAAATTTCAGTACGGACGTCCACGCATCATTATTAAATCGGTATTTCCACAGCTCGAAAGTGACACGGATCGCCAAGGCATTACGAACTTCAATCAATTGGTATTGAATGTAGTGAATACAAAAATCACAGAATACAAACAACAGGTCGCTAGCAATCAAGATTTACAAAAAAAGATTCCTAAAGAACAATTAAAAAATGATTTGTACGTGGATTACGACACTTCTTTTGTGCAATCGGGCAAACATCCCATCATTAGTATTCGTTTTTCAGTACAAGGTTATATTGGTGGGATGGCTCATCCTTATCATCATCACGTGGTTTTAAACTATGACTTAGAAAATGATAAGTCGATTGAATTAAGTGATTTATTTATACCTGAGAGTAATTATTTAGCTGTTTTATCCGAATACACGCGTGGCATGTTGGCTAAACGTTTAACGAATGCGAATTTGTTAGAAGATGGCACAGCACCCACCCCCGCGAATTTTAAAAATTGGAACATCAAACCTAACGGTTTATTAATCACGTTTGATGAAGCACAAGTAGCACCTTATGTCGAAGGCGCACAAACGGTGCTGGTACCCTATAGCGTATTGAAAAAAATTGTTGCTCATGACGCACCGATTGCCAGTTGTGTGACCAATAAAAGACGCTGCTCACGAAGCAATTTATTAACTGGTGGTTTTATTGATGAGGCCAATCGCACGTCTGTTAAAAGTAGCCACATGGCAGCTAAGGCAAAAAGACCGGTGATGGAAAAAATGCCGCCGCTGGCATTGAGGTGATGGATTGCTTCGTCGCCTTTGGCTCCTCGCAATGACGAGGTTAGTATTCACTCGCTCGCTATGAGGGTGGGCGTTTTGTTTTACTCATTCTCAATCCCGACGCCGTCATTGCGAGGAGGACGAAGTCCGACGAAGCAATCCACAATTAAAAATACCCTACCGATCAATCTTCTCCATCGTCCCTTCAATCCATTCTTTGGTAAGCCTTAGGACTTCTTCGGCGGTGCGGCCTTGGGTTTCAATGAGAGGGCCAACCACGACTTGAATCGTGCCCGGGCGTTTAATAAATTTTCGTCGCGGCCAATAACGTCCTGCATTATGCGCGACAGGAATGACAGGGACATCGGCTGCCACCGCCAAACGTGCGCCACCTAATTTATAATGACCAACCATGCCCGACGGTGTACGTGTACCTTCCGGAAATAACAATACCCACCGACCTTTTTCCAAGCACTCTTTACCTTTCTTAATCACTTGCTGCATTGCTGAAGAACGCGCCCCGCGGTTAATAGAAATAGGCTCAGAAGCGGCTAAGCCCCAGCCAAAAAAAGGAATCCATAATAATTCCCGTTTCACAATCACCGCCGGATCGCGAAAAATCAGCGGCAGAAAAAATGTTTCCCAGGTGGATTGATGCTTACTTAAAATAACACCGACACGATCCTTGGGAATATTTTCTAAACCCGTGACTTGATAATCGATATAACATACTTTTTTTAACATCCACATCGTCATGTTTAAAAAATTACGAATAATGACGTGTCGATAACGCAAAGGAATGGCTAGACTCACCACACAGAGCAAGCTATAGATAGCAATCCCAAGCGTCGAATATAAAAAAAACAAGACGGATCGTAAAAGTAAATTTAATTTTGTCCGCCAAGGCAAGCTTGACCAAGACCATTTATGCATAAGTTATCCTTGTTGCTTCACTATATACTCTGCTGCTGAGGCAAGATTATCGAAACAAAGCGTAGTCGCTAATTCAGGGTGTTGTTTTAGCATACGCTCCCCTTTACCCGATAATACTAAAATAGGCTGACAGCCTGTTTGTTTTGCCACTTGCACATCAGTGATCGAATCGCCAATCAAATAAGTGCTTGCTAAATGAATGGCATATTTTTTTTGCATTTGTTCAATCAATCCGGGTTGTGGTTTACGACACACACAACCGTCCGTAGGATGATGCGGACAATAAAAAATTTCTTCCACATAACCGCCCACTGCCGTCAATTGTTGCAATAATTTTTCATGAATAGCACTTAATGTTTCTAAATCATAAAAACCACGTGCGACACCAGATTGATTCGTCGCAATTAACACACGAAACCCGGCGCGATTCAAATGTGCAATCGCTTCTAAGCTGCCGGGAATAGGCCGCCATTCAGCAGGTGATTTAATGTAATCATCAGAGTCGTAATTAATAACACCATCGCGATCAAGAATAATAAAAGGCATAAGATTTCGTGTGATTTATAAAAGCGAGAGTATATACCATGGAGCTTCGCATGAGTAAGGAGATCCCTCACTTCGCAAAAGTGTCATGCCAGCGAAAGCTGGCATGACAGGCTTGCTGTGTTCAAAATGACGATACTGTCATCACGAGGTCGACTGCAAACTTACCTAATCAAGCTTATAAACTAAACCAACGCTGAATTGATCCGATTGAGGCGTCAATGAAGCGGTTGATCGGTTGTAGGTAAAATGCTTGGCTTGATACGAAACAAAATCATATTCACCGCGTAAATCAAGATTTTGTGCAAGACATGTTTGCATACCGAGACCCACTTGCCCACCGGTTTTCAGTGTATCGCCATAAGAAAAATCAGAACGCACCACACCTACTCGCGCATAAGCCATGGTGTGACGGCTTAACATGACACCCGGGATGATGCTCGCACCTAAACCATAGGATGTTTTTAATTGTGTATTGTCAGAAATATTGGTTGTGCTTAGCGTACCGTTTACTTCACCCGCCAAATAAAGGTTGGGAGCAATTAAGCCACCATAACCGGCAAACAAATTAGCAGGTATACCGCGATACCCACCGCCCGTAAAATTTGAACCATTCATTTTTACATTGGCTGTGTTGGTGGTGATACCTACGCTTGCACCCACGTAAGGCGTGCCTTGAGCAATAGCAGCACCGGTGGTCATTAAAGCAATAGCACTTGCTAAAATAATTTTTTTCAACATGTCCTACTCCTAATATTATTATTGGATTTGTTGATTCAATCCGTATCACTCGAGCTCGTCCTTCGCGGCATCATAGCTCAGGGTGAATACTGATTCAACATTAGGAGAGGATTAGATTATTTTTTATCCACATCAAAGGGTATAAACACTTCATTCAATTGGCGAGCCACTCGAATAAACGTTGTACGTTTGGATAATTCCTTGAGACGGTGTGCACCGACATAGGTACACGTCGAACGAATGCCACCCAAAATATCCAGCACGGTATTTTTGACAGGACCTCGGTACGGCACATTCACTGAGCGGCCTTCACTGGATCGATAATCGGCCACGCTGCCATGATGACGTTCCATGGCCTCGGCTGAACTCATGCCATAAAAACGTTTAAATTTTTTGCCATTTTTTTCGATGACTTCGCCGGATGATTCATCATGTCCAGCCAGCATGCCCCCTAACATGACAAAATCCGCACCCGCTGCAAATGCTTTGGCAACATCACCCGGTGTTGTGCAACCACCATCAGCACACACTAAGCCACCCAAGCCATGCGCTGCATCGGCGCATTCAATGATTGCAGAAAGTTGCGGGTAGCCGACGCCAGTTTTTTCACGCGTGGTGCAAACCGAACCTGGACCAATACCAATTTTGACAATATCTGCGCCCGATAAAATTAATTCTTCCACCATCTCGCCCGTAACCACATTGCCGGCCATGACCACCGTTTGTGGGTATTTATCGCGAATGTGTTCTAAAAAAGAAACAAAACGTTCGGTATAACCATTGGCTACGTCCAAACAAATCAATGGAAAAGCAGCGATCTGCATAACTTCTTCGAGCTTGGTAAAATCAGTCTCGCCAATCCCCACGGATACAAAAATTGATGACAATATAGAGGGGTGCGCTTGCGTGAATTTTTTCCATTCTTTAACCGAAATAAATTTATCTAAAGCCGTTAGCAATCCATGTTCAGCCAATGCCGTTGCCATGGTAAAAGTGCCGGTGTGATCCATGTTTGCTGCAATGATAGGAACGCCGCGCCAAGTGGTTTGTGTATGTTTGAATTTGAATTCACGTTCGAGTGAAACATCCGCACGTGTTTTTAAGACGCTGCGCTTTGGACGAATTAAAACATCATGAAAATCCAATTTCACATCGTATTCGATACGCATGACATCCCTCTTAAGTTAGTGAATCAGTTTTCATTGTCCATACATTATCCTGGCACTGCTAATAGCATGTCATACCAGCGTAAGCTGGTATCCAGAAATTTGAACCTGGATGCCAGCCTTCGCTGGCATGACATTGTTCTTTCTCTTAAATCAGCCCGCTTATTTTCGCAAACATGCATAATAAAAACCATCCATATTATGCATGCCGGGTAAAATTTGCCGACCCATCTCAGAAGATAATCCCCATGTTGCTTGAATAGGTTCTTCCGTAGCATCAGGGTGCGTGGCTAAAAAGTCTTTTATGACTTGAACATTTTCTTCCGGGAAAATGGAGCATGTGGCATATAACAATAAACCATGGGGTTTTAATAAAGGCCAAAGTGCATCCAATAAACGGCGTTGGGTGCGTGCAAGACTTGCGATATCTGTCGGTTGGCGTAGCAATTTAATGTCTGGATGTCGACGAATCACGCCACTGGCAGAACAAGGCGCATCCAATAAGATTCGATCGAACAATACACCATCCCACCACGTGTTTGTTTCTCCCACATCAGCATTCACACACGCTGCCTGCAATGATAAACGTTTTAAATTATCGGTTATAAAATGCATGCGCGATTTTTCTTTTTCAACGGCAATACATGTCAATGATTGCGGCGCAATTTCTAAAAGATGCGCTAATTTTCCACCGGGCGCAGCACAAGCATCAAGCACACGTTGGCCCGGTGCTAATGCTAATAAACTTGCAGCGAGTTGGGCTGCGCCATCTTGCACAGACACCAGTCCTTGCGCAAATCCAGGCAGGGCTTCGATGTTTTCTGTAGTAGGTACAATAATTCCATGTTCAGTTTCAGGAATTGCCGATGCGGTGATACCTGCTTGGATTAACATCGTCAAATAATCATCACGCGCTATTTTGCGCGCATTCACTCGGAGCGCAAACGGTGGATGAGTGTTATTGGCTTCAAGGATAGCTCGCCAATGCTCCGGCCATGCTTTTTTAATGTTGTGAATCCACCATGCCGGATGCGCATAGTCGCTCTCAAGATCGCCTTGCATTTTTTCTTTCACTTGATCGCCGTGACGTAAATATTCTCGCAATACGGCATTGACCAAACCACGCGCCCATGGTTGGCGCAATGCGCCTGCTGCATTGACTGTTTCTGCAACGGCAGCATGCGGCGGGACACGCATAAAACACAATTGGTATAAACCTACCAACAACAAAGCATGCACATCGCTATCTTTTGCTTTCATGGGTTTTTGTAACAGATAACTTAACAACACATCGAGATAGGTGTAATAACGACACACGCCAAACACAACGGCTTGTATAAAGCCACGATCACGTGCATCTTTAACCGTTGCAAGTTTAGTCTCTAAACTGTCCGACAGTGAATGACCGTCCGTCACCGCATCAATGATTTGCGCGGCGATTAAACGCAAGTTCATATGAAGTGTTGTCCTATGACCAGCAGATCCCGTTTTGCATTATAAAAATCGGCTGCCGATAATATTTTTCCTCCCGGCAATTGCAATTTTAATAAGCGCAATATGCCATTGCCTGTTGCCACATCAATGCCATCCGATCCTGCATGCAATAACATGCGTGGTTCTGTTGTTTTGCTGGTATTGGGTAATGCTTTCGCCATCCAAATACGCAAATTCTCTCCTTGCCAAGACGTGTAAGCCACCGGCCAAGGATTAAAAGCACGTACTTCATGTTCCAATTCAATCGCAGGCTGTAACCAATCAATCAATGCTTCTTCTTTACTAATTTTATTGGCATAAGTGGTTAACGCATGATCTTGAGGCACTGGCTTTATTTTTTCTGTTTCCAGTAAATGCAATGTTTCAAGCAATGCTTTAGCGCCTTGCTGCGCTAATTTATCGTGCAATGTTTGTGACGTGTCGTCTGCTGCGACTGAACAAGATTGTTGCAACAATACCGGGCCGGTGTCTAAGCCTTCATCCATTTGCATAATCGTGACACCAGTCTCCGTATCGCCAGCAAAAATAGTGCGTTGAATCGGTGCTGCACCACGCCAACGCGGTAATAACGAAGGATGAATATTCACACAACCTAAGCGTGGCAAGTGCAATACCGCCGAAGGTAATAACATGCCATAGGCAGCCACGACCATCACATCTGCGTTTAAATTTTGTAATGCTTGTTGTTCGGCTTCATTTTTTAAAGAAGCAGGCTGAAAAATGGGTAAGCCATGTTGTCGCGCCACTTGCTTCACAGCGCTTTCGGTGATTTTTAAACCACGACCCGAAGGGCGATCGGGTTGCGTATACACAGCAATCACTTCATGCGAAGATTGCAAGAGTGCTTCTAAAGCAACGGCTGCAAAGGGTGGTGTACCGGCAAAAATAATTTTCATCGTTTTTTTATTTTCTCAAGTTTTTCACGAATCCGTGCTTGCTTTAATCGTGATAAATGATCAATAAACAATTTACCATTTAAATGATCAATTTCATGCTGCACACAAATGGCACCCAAACCTTCCAATTTCCATTCAAATGGTTTGCCATATTCATCTTGACCACGCAAAACTACTTTCGCTGCACGTTCTAATTTATCGGAAATACCGCCACCGACGGATAAACAACCATGATAATCGTACTGCAAGCCTTCTCGATGAATAATTTCTGGATTGATCACACAGAGAGGTGTGTTTTGGTTTTCTGAAATATCCATTGTAAAAAATCGCTGATGAATATTAACTTGCGTGGCCGCCAAACCTACGCCTTGATGCTCGTACATGGTTTCATACATATCTTTTATTGTATGACGCAATGCATCATCAAACTCGGTCACCGATGTTGCTACCGTACGTAAGCGTGGATCAGGGAATTTTAAAATTTCTAATAAGGCCATGCTACCTCCTCTTATAACATCTTCATTGCAGTAAACGACTGGATACCGTTGCGATAAATAGCTAGTGCAGTTTCAGACTCATTGAGTTGTTCTAATAATCGTCCATAATCTAGTGCAGCAGCTGCATTGGGTCCCAGTGCTAAACATTTTTCAAAATAATCTTTTGCTTTGCCCCACAATTGAATTTGCACACACAATCGCGCTAACGTTAAAAGCGTTGCTTGACGTTGGCCGTACATTTTAAGCCAAGCGCCGACAATTACCAATTGACGATTTAAATTTACAAACGGCAACGTGCCATAGATTTCCACTAAACCTGCATGCCATTGATGCTTGATGGTTTTTCGTATTAATTCTTCTGCCTCTTTGTGATGATGATAATGCACCAATTGTTTCACATACGCATACACCACATCGGGTTGCTTGCGTAGCAGGCGCGGCACTTGTTGCCAGGCTTTTTCCACTTCTGACCACGTTGTCGTGACTTGCGGCGACAGTAATTCACTATATAAATTTTTCTCAAATTGCAGGTAGCGTTCTTGCGTTAAGATGTTTGCTTTTTTTAATTTAGGTAACAATGGGATCAGTGCAGACCAATCCGCCAAGCGAATCAATACTTTTTCCAACCAGTGCAAGACTTGTGGATGTCGTGGTGTTTGATCATGCAATGCCATTAACGTGCCACGTGCTTCTTCCCATTGATGATTGGAACATTGTAATTCTGCTTTGGTTAAACCAATGGCAATAGTTGCTGCAGGCACACGTTGCTCTGCTTGCTGCAAATAGAAATTACGTTTTTCAATATGACCTAATTCTTGCGCGGCTTTTGCGGCACCCAAATAATTTAGCAGAGGATCAACGGTATCGTGCACACCACTTAACAATAAGCGCTCTGCTTTTTGCCATCGCCCCTCGATTAATAAAGCCAAGCCTTGTTGAGTTTTATTATTAAAACGTTGTTCTTTGCGCAAATAAAACCAATTTTTAATCCAATACCAAGAAAATTGCATGCGATCAATCGCAACAATCAACCAATAAAGCAGCACGATTATCAGTAGGGCTGTGATCGCAGCAAACCAAAGCGGCATTTCGATGGTCCAAGGTTTTGCAACGATAATTAAATAGCCGGCATGTTTAATGACTTCAAGCGCGACCCAAACGGATGCAATTAAAAATAAGAGCCACACAATTAATCGGCGCATGCGTCACTCCTTCCCTGCAGGTGTTGCAATGGCGTTATTGTGGATCGCCACGCTCGCTTCGCTCGCTCGCGATGACGGGGCGAGAGTTTCGTTTGCTCGCAAGGCAGATGTTGCAACAGCGTCATTGCGAAGAGCGTTTTTGGCGAGTGAGCAATCCATAGCAACAGAAGCAGATGTTCCCGAACTAAGCGTCACATCCACTCTTTGCAATGATTGCAACGCCTGCAACACTTGTTGTGTTGCTTCTGCATCCACTAAAAAATAACGCTCTATCCAAGCAATCATGCGCGTTAAACTCAACTGATAAACAGTCACGTTATGATGCAAGACACCCCACAGTGCATAGGATAATTGCGCATGCAAATTTTGATATAAAAACATTTTTTCAGCAGGCGCTGTAATAATTTCTGTGTCTGCCGTCATCGAATGCACAATAATAATTTTTTGCAAACCTAACCATAAACGCTGCCATCCACGTTGCCACCAATGCAGCGTCGCATCCAGTTTTTCTACGGATGCAGATGCTTTAGTTTGATCAGGAGAAATAAATAATGGCAATTGGTCAATTTGATTATCAAGTAATGATAAGCGCGAATACAATTCTGTTGTCACTTGCTCTTGTTGTTTATTAGGCGCAATCATTTTTTGCCAATCATTAACTGTTTGTTGCAAACTTGTTAGCGTTTCTTGATTACTGGTTTGTTGTTTTGCTAACACTTGCACGGTTTGGGTTAATTTTTTAGTTTTCAACATCAATTGTCCATACGCCATGGCACCCACTAAAAATGCAATCACAACAATAAAAAACAAAAACACCGTTATTCCTCGCGACATGCATGGTTGATGCTTATTATTAACTATCGAAGATTCATTGATTTGATCCGACATAAATCATTCCTTCTTTTACTCAATATTTCAATAATGGCAGCATGGCTCGCATTTTTTGCTACCCATATTGTCTGAAAACCTAAAGCCATCGCAAGCAATTTGACCCGCTCACTCACCACGATTAAAGGGATTGATTGAATAATCGACCAACCTTTATCGCCCGCTAAAATTTTAAAATTTTTTACCCCTTCATAAGAAGTCGTTACGACCACATCAAAACGGCCTGGCTGACAAAGGGTATCACATTCTACGGTATTTAAGGTCGGCAATAGGCGTCGGTAAGTGATCCAGGGCGTAACCATTGCTCCTTTTGCGCGCAAATTATTTTCTAGTGTCTCCCGTCCACCTTCACCACGCACGATCATGATACGTTTTCCCGCCACATTTTCAAAAATGCGTAGCGCCAATAAACCCTCGCTGCTCTGATTTTCGGCTGGATAGGCATCGACGTGATACCCTTCTGTCGTTAATGCTTGTGCCGTAGCCGAACCCACTGCCGCTAATTTTAAATGTGATGGCAATGTGGTGCCTTCTTGCTGCAATAAAGCCAAGCCTGTTTTTACAGCGTGCGGGCTAACAAAAATCAACCAATCTTGTTGGTTCAATAGGGCAATTTTTTCTTGCCAGGGTTCATTCACTGGCGCATTGCCGAATTCAATCGTCGGCAAATTAATAGCTATACCCCCTTGCTCACGAATTTCCTGACTCAATGCTTCGCCCGCCGGCTGGGGACGCGTGACAAGCACCATAAGGCCGGCGAGTTTATTCATTAAATTCTCGTAAAATGCTTGCTGCGCCTTGTGCTAATAACGCATCGGCAACAGTAAGGCCTATCTCATTCGCAGCGAGGGGTAACCCGCTATGCGTGGCTCGCAATATACGGCTGCCTTCACGATTCGCAACCACACCGCGTAAAACCAATAGGCCATTTTCAATGTGTGCAAAAGCAGCCGTGGGCACCTTACACCCCCCTCCTAAGCGCCGACAAAGCGCGCGCTCTGCCAATACACAATCTAACGTAGCGATATGATTCAGCGGTGCGATCAACTGTTGCGTGTCAGCATCATCCATTCGACATTCAAGACCAAGCGCCCCTTGTCCTGCCGCAGGTAGTACTGTATCCGTGGATAAATAAGTACGAATACGTGATGTTAATCCCAATCGTTTTAAACCGGCGCTGGCTAATACAATGGCTGCATACTCACCCTCATCGAGACGCCGCAGGCGGGTGTTGATATTGCCCCGCAAATGCGCCATGACCAGATCAGGGCGCAAGGCGCGCAACTGGGTTTGTCGTCGTAAACTGGAGGTGCCTAGTATAGCTTCAGGAGGCAAGTCACTTAATGTAGCGTAATGATCGGATACCCATGCATCACGAGGGTCTTCACGCTCTGTCATCACCGGCATACACAGGCCTGGTGGTAATTCCATGGGCACATCTTTAACGGAATGCACGGCCACATCTGCCCGCCCATCATAAAGTGCCTCTTCCAATTCTTTAACAAATAAACCCTTGCCCCCAATGTCTGTTAAAGGAATATTTAATTGCTTGTCGGCTTCTGTGGTCATTCCCAACAATTCAATAGATAAGTGAGGATGCTGAGCATTGAGCAAATTTTTAACAAGCTCTGCCTGACGTAAGGCCAAAGGACTCTCGCGCGTGGCAATCACGAGTCGATTTTTGATCATGATGGAGGTCTCTTGTAATTCAAATTATTCTCGACCATTATCTTACCGATTGCAGGGGAATATTTATAGGAGCCGACAATGACCAATCATGAATTAAAGCACACCTCCCTAAATCAAGATAATTTTTTTTACGACGAAATGATGGCGCACCCGGCTTTATTTACCCACCCGGCCCCGAAAAAAATTGCCCTGATTGGCGATTATGCAGGTATTTTATCGGAGGTATTGAAACACCCCAACGTACAAACCGTGCATTGTGTGGGCGCATCGGCTCAAGAACCGACAGATAACCGTGTCCGCTACTTGCCCCAAACCGTGACTAACTGGTTAGCCACGCCGCACAATACCTACGACATCATGATTCAAACCCAACCAGCACTCACAGAAATACCACTCTATCAGCGTCTTTTAGAATCCGATGGCATTTTGATAATGCCCCTCCCATCATCGCTACTCGATATCAGTACATTAAGAATATGGTATGACACACTAACCCATATCGGTTTCCCTGCTATCCAAACACTTAACTTTGCTCAACCCAGTTGCATGATGGGCTGGCGTTTGTTGCTCATGGCGACGAAATTGCCAGCATTTCGCAGGGTACGTGAAAAAGAAGTATTCAACCGTCATTTTGAAACACGCTACTATAATTATGATATTCATAAAGCAGCATTAGCATTACCAGAATTTGTCAGCTTTCTATTTCAACCGGATGGGTTATAATGATCGATACTTAAAAAATGGAATCGCATCCATGGCAAAAGGCAATTTTCTTAAAAATCTTGTTTCACAATTAAGTGACTTATTACCGGAACATGTCGGCACGCTCAAAAAAGATTTTGAAAAAAATTGTCATGCCGTTTTAAACAAAGCGCTTAATAAATTTGATTTAGTTACTCGTGAAGAATTTGATACGCAAACCAAAGTGTTGCTACGCACACGCAAAAAGCTCGAAGAACTTGAATCATCCCTGCATGATTTGGAAACTTTTTTAAAACGTAAGCATCGTGACTGAACCGATGACTGGCAACGCTCCCTTTTCCCAAAATGATTATGAAATCATCGAACGCGAATTGCTTTATCAAGGCGTGTATCGTTTGGCGCGTTATCATATTAGGCAACGTTTGTTTAATGGCCAATGGAGTCACGCTTACACGCGAGAAGTGTTCGAGCGGCCATCCGCCGCAGCGCTTTTGCCTTATGATCCTCAGCGTGATGAAGTCATTTTAATCGAACAATTTCGTGCTGGCGCAATAGCCAACCCGGAAAGTCCTTGGCTCACTGAAATTGTCGCGGGTGTGTATGGTGTTAATGAAAAGCCTGATGAGGTTGCCAAGCGTGAAGCAAAAGAAGAAGCCGGTTGCGATGTGTTTGCACTTTATCCCATCCATGATTATTTCGTCAGTGCTGGCGGCAGCAATGAATACTTGCATTTATTTTGCGGTCACGTCGACACAAGTGCTGCAGGTGGTGTATTCGGTTTAGAAGAAGAAAATGAAGACATTCGCACCCAAGTTTTACCTGCTGACGAAGCATTTAAACAATTACAACAAGGCAAAATAAAAACGGCACCAGCCATCATTGCATTACAATGGCTGCAATTAAATCGTGAATGGTTGAGACAACTATGGCAGAAAAAATAAAATCAAAAGGAACCAAACCCGGTTATAACGCTGAGGCCATTGAAGTATTAAGTGGTCTTGAACCTGTACGCCGTCGACCTGGCATGTACACGGATACAACCAATCCTAATCATTTAGCCCATGAAGTAATCGATAACAGCGTTGATGAAGCGCTCGAAGGTTTTGCACGGCATATTTATGTCACGCTTTATAAAGATGGATCACTCGAAGTGCGTGATGATGGCCGTGGTATGCCTGTCGACATTCATCCTGGCGAAAAAGTTTCCGGTGTTGAATTAATTTTCACCCGCCTGCATAGCGGTGCCAAATTTTCTAACAAACAATACCGTTTCTCGGGTGGCTTGCACGGGGTAGGTATTTCTGTGGTGAATGCGTTATCAAAAAAATTGGAAGTGACGATTCGTCGTGACGGGAATGTCTATGCCATGAAATTTGCACATGGTGAAAAAGCCTCGAAATTGCAAGTCATCGGCAAAGCAGCCAAAGGTGAATCAGGCACCTGTGTGCGTTTTTGGCCAGAAGAACGTTATTTTGATTCGCCACGGTTTGCTGCTAGCAAATTGAGACACACTTTGCGCGCCAAAGCCGTGCTGTGCCCAGGCTTGCATGTCACTTACACCGATGAAAATGCCAAAACCACTGACGAGTGGTATTACGAAAATGGCTTGAGTCATTATTTACAAGAAGCGCTCGGTAATGCGTTGCGTATTCCCGATGAACCTTTTCTCGGCTCTTTTACCAGCGACAATGAAGCCGTGGATTGGGCTTGTGCGTGGCTACCCGAAGGCGATGCCTTAATCACAGAAAGTTACGTGAACCTCATTCCCACACAGCAAGGTGGCACACATGTGTCTGGATTTCGTTTGGGATTATCGGAAGCTTTGCGCGAGTTTTGTGAATTTAGAAATTTATTACCACGCGGTATTAAATTATCGGCAGACGACGTTTGGGATCAATGTGCTTATATTGTTTCTGTAAAATTGCGTGAGCCGCAATTTTCCGGTCAAACCAAAGAACGACTTTCTTCGCGCGAATGCGCTACCTTTGTTTCCGGTGTGGTGAAAGATGCCTTCAGTTTATGGTTAAACCAACACGTGGCGGTCGGTGAGCAATTGGCTAATTTAGCCATTGCGAATGCACAAAAACGCATGAAAGCCGCGCAAACGGTAGCACGTAAAAAAGTCACTGCGGGCCCCGCTTTACCCGGCAAACTCATCGACTGCAGTCAACAAGATGTGAAGCGCAGTGAATTATTTTTAGTGGAAGGCGACTCCGCCGGTGGCTCTGCTAAACAAGCCCGCAACCGTGAATTCCAAGCCGTCATGCCCTTGCGCGGAAAAATTTTAAATACGTGGGAAGTCGACTCAAATGATATTTTAGCGTCGCAAGAAATTCATGATATTTCTGTTGCCATTGGTGTCGATCCGGGGGCTGCTAATTTAACTGATTTACGTTATGGCAAAATTTGCATTTTGGCAGATGCTGATTCCGATGGTAATCACATTGCTACCTTATTATGCGCTTTATTTGTGAGGCATTTCCGTCCACTGGTAGAAGGTGGCCATGTATACATTGCCATGCCACCCTTGTTTCGCATTGATCATGGCAAAGAAGTTTACTACGCGCTAGACGAAGCGGAAAAACAAGGCATTCTTGATCGCATCAATGCGGAAGCCAAAGATAAAAAACCGAAAGTGAATGTGATTCGCTTTAAAGGCTTGGGTGAAATGAATCCATTGCAATTGCGTGAAACCACCATGGACCCTGACACGCGTCGTCTCATGCAATTAACGATGAAAGCAAAAGATCATACTGACAAAATGCTAGACATGCTGTTAGCAAAGAAAAGAGCGGCCGATCGCAAAGCTTGGCTCGAAGAAAAAGGCAACATGGCGGAGAATACTTAAACATGGCAACGACCAATATCGAGCACATTCCTGTTTCCGACTATGCTGAAAAAGCATACCTCGATTATTCGATGTACGTTATTTTAGATCGTGCATTACCACACATTGGTGACGGCTTAAAACCTGTGCAACGCCGCATCGTGTATGCCATGTCTGAATTGGGTTTAAAAAATGTCTCTAAATTTAAAAAATCAGCACGCACCATTGGTGATGTGTTAGGTAAGTTTCATCCGCACGGTGACACCGCTTGTTATGAAGCTTTGGTATTAATGGCACAACCCTTTTCTTATCGTTACACATTGATTGAAGGGCAAGGCAACTTTGGTTCACCCGATGATCCTAAATCATTTGCTGCTATGCGCTATACCGAATCGCGTCTATCGGCTTATGCCGAATTATTGTTAGCCGAATTGGGTTCGGGCACGGTGGATTGGGTTCCGAATTTTGATGGTACCTTACAAGAACCCGCGCTTTTGCCTGCACGCGTACCGAATGTGTTATTAAATGGCACCATGGGCATTGCTGTGGGTATGGCAACTGACATACCGCCGCATAATTTACGTGAAGTGGTGAATGCATTGGTGCATTTGTTGGATGAACCCAAAGCAACGCTTGCTGATATTTGTCATCACGTTGCCGGTCCTGATTATCCAACAGAAGCAGAAATCATCACGCCCAAAGCCGATATCAAAGACATGTACCGCACCGGAACAGGTTCCATTCGAATGCGCGCCGTTTATAGCGAAGAAAATGATGAAATTGTCATTACTGCGCTGCCTTATCAAGTATCAGGCGGTAAAGTGTTGGAACAAATTGCCCAGCAAATGCAAGATAAAAAATTACCATTGGTCTCTGACTTGCGCGATGAATCCGATCATGAAAATCCCACACGGCTCGTTATTATCCCACGTTCAAATCGTGTGGATGTTCCCATGTTGATGGATCATCTCTTTGCAACTACTGATCTTGAGCGCACGTATCGCGTCAATCTCAATATGATTGGCATTAATGGACGACCGCAAGTGAAAGGTTTGTTGGTTTTACTCAATGAATGGTTAGACTATCGCACCGAGACCGTGCGCAAACGTCTCCAATTTCGTTTAGATGCTATCAATTATCGCTTACATATCCTGGAAGGATTGATGATTGTCTATCTTAATTTAGACGACATCATTCGCATCATTCGCAAAGAAGATGAGCCTAAACCGGTGTTAATGAAACGGTTCAAATTAAGCGAAGAACAAGCCGATGCAATTTTAGATACGCGGTTACGCCATTTGGCAAAATTGGAAGAAATGCAAATCCGCGCCGAAAAAGACAAACTATCGTTGGAGAAAAACGACATTGAAAAAACCTTAGCTTCATCTGCTCGTTTGAAAAAACTCATTCGTCAAGAATTGTTAGCTGATGCAGAAAAGTATGGGGATAAACGCCGCTCACCTTTGGTTGCGCGCAAAGAAGCGGCCGCCATGAAAGAAACAGAAATTTTACCGACCGAACCACTGACGGTAATTTTATCTGAAAAAGGTTGGGTACGTGCTGCTAAAGGGCATGAAATTGATCCGCAAACGTTAAGTTATAAAGCGGGTGATCAATTCCGCTCGGCAGCGATGGGACGCAGTAATCAACCGGCCATTTTTCTTGATTCCACGGGACGCGTTTATTCTTTGCCAGCGCATACGCTGCCCTCCGCGCGTGGGCAAGGCGAACCATTGACTGGAAAATTAAATCCGCCACCCGGGGCTGAGTTTGTGGGTGTAATGTTAGGTGAACCTGAACAACGTTACGTAATTGCATCGGATGCAGGTTATGGATTTATTGTGACACTGAGTGACTTATACGGTAAAAATCGCGCCGGAAAAACAGCGCTCTCCTTGCCTGCGCAATCTAAAGCATTACTACCTCGCCTCATTACTGATCCTGACAATGAATTTGTAGCCGTCGTTACTAATATCGGTAATTTATTAATTTTCTCGCTTCAAGAATTACCGCAATTGGCAAAAGGTAAGGGTAATAAAATGATTAGCATTCCTAGCAACAAGCTAACCAGCCGCGAAGAATTTGTGTTGGATGTGCTGGTGTTGAATGCTAATCAATCGTTGATTATTGATAACGATGGCAAAACGTTTACGCTTAAATCTAAAGATTGGCAACCTTTTGTCGGCGAACGCGCCCGTCGCGGCAATAAACTACCTCGCGGCTGCCGTGGTGTGACGAAACTTAAAAAAAGTGATTGAGATAGAGTTGACCCCGGGTAAGAATTGCCCCGGATGAAATAAAAAACATTTCATCCGGCTACCTTTTTTCAAGGACGTCATTGCGAGGAGCGAAGCGAGTGAGCAATCCACCGATATGACATTTCCACTTAATACAGCCTTAATTTAATTTTCTTTCCTTCACGCTATCCTATCTCGGCTTTTTTAATTTTTATTAGTATTAAGGAATTCACATGTCAACACCACGAAGCACAAAATCTATTATAACAACGCTCGGATCACGTGAACGGAACCAGCAATGGCAGCTATTTCTTGAACAAGTTGCTTCTTTCTCACCCAATAAAACCACTCCATTTAAACTTGCCACATTACTTACCCTGTTTAATGTTGCTTCTGCACAACAAAATGATGACTGGTCTTCCTCCAACTATGCTAGCAGTAGTGGTCCGGACATCGGCGTAGGCATACTTCTTGGAGTCGTTGGGGGGACAATTCTTATTATAGGATTGTGTGCTTGCGTGGGTGCCTGTCTGAAAAAACAAGCCAACGAGGCCAGAGAGCAACAACAAAGATTGGCAGCACAGCGATGGCAACAGCAGCAACCGCGTGCACCGCAGTATCATCATGCTCCTGCCCCCGTAGTGGTAGCACCCGCAGTAGTTGTGCAAGGACAAGTCGTGGTCAATGTTGATCCACAAACACATGCAACTCCAACGCATGAAAATCAAGACGCTCCGCTGCCTAAGAAATCACAATTACAACCACAACCATTAACCAATGCAGAGCGAATCAATTATTTGGAAAAACAACTCAAAGCGTATGAAATTAACTACACCATCCCTATAAAATATGAGTTTATCTGCCCAGTTACTGACGAAATTATGACGCGTCCTGTTGAGCTTGCCGATACACACTCGTATGAAGAATCTACGGCAGAAACGTTAAAACAGAATCATAGCAAATGTCCTCTCAATAACACGCTGTACGTTACTGGCTATAGTCTTAACCTTAATTTAAAAAACATCATTGATGATTTTGTCATTGAGCAAGAAAACCATGTGAAAGAGTTGATTGCCAAAAAACAAGCAAGCTTGGTAAAAGAAGCACCTGCAAGTTTGCAAAAAGATACACCGCTTGAATCGATCCGGAGTAAGAACGCTTCGCAATTAAAACGTGATTGGTTACGTCAAGAACATCCTCAAGAGCCTGCCGTGAAGCATGAAGCAGCCGTGATCAAGCGAAGTAACTCGATGTAGGGTTGACCCCGGATGAAATACAAAACATTTCATCCGGGCTACACTTTTTTCAAGGGCGTCAGTGCGCGAAGCATTTTTGCGCGTGAGCAATTCATCATTTTTTTACGCTATACTACGCGCCGCGTTAATTTTATTAACGGATTTGTTTAGTCTTATCATTAAGGAATTCTTCATGTCTCAATCACGTTCTTTTGCTCCAAGTACAAAAGCCATCACAGAAAAATTTATTTCCACTACCTCTGCCAAAAAGGCACTTAAACTCACCACATTATTTGCACTTTTTCAGAGTGCTTCCAGTCAACCCGCTGATAATGATTGGCTAGCACCTTATTGCTCTGACAATCATCCCGACGCAAGGGTCATTCTGGGAATCGTGGGTTCATTAAGTTTATTTTATGCTTTTATTTATTGCCTCTCTTCTTGCTTAAATTCCAGCAGAGACGCTTTGAGATTACGCAATCAGCATAGAGATCTCGAATCCGCAAGCACCCCCACGCAGCAAGGTGAGCGAGCTACCCTTCAAATTCCAATGACATCTCGTAATGATTACACACAGCGAAAACTTCAACGCTATAGCGTTCACAATACTTCGGGTACTACCTCAGATACTCCATCGGCAGCCGAGAAAACTACTCCGAGCACAACCCTGCGTCGGACTCGTTCATTTTGATGCTTTAAAAATGAGAAAAATTATTTTTCCTTATCTTTATCTTGATCAGAACGCTTAAAACTAGAATGAGGCATCCCTGCTGGGCGTGGGGATGTCGGTAAAGGGGTGGGGCTAAATGTTGAGCCCTGGCCTTGTCCGCGATTTTCATTTGCATCGCTAGACGAAGCATCAGACAAATTCATTTTACTCATATCAAATTCTTGCAAGAGATCATCCCATTCATACAATCGATAGATCACTGGTATTTTCAAAGCATGATTTTCTTGAATTTTGGTTTCGATATATTGCTTGGCAACATTGATATCTTTGAATTGTTCAGCGGGCAATTCGCGACTACCGCTGTATTGTGCAGTGACTTTATACATAATATAACCTCAAAAATGCGCTTAGCTTAACGACTACGTTACATTTGAGCAACCGTCTACTGAGCAAAGCTCAATACCCATACCATGCGTTTAATACCGCATGCAATTCCTGTATGCCTGTGCCTTTCAATGCTGAAAAGGCTTGTAAGGTGATCGGAATAGTAAACTCTGCAAGCGTAGGCTCAATGCTGTGCAGCAATTTGGCAATAGCACCTTTGCTCAGTTTGTCCGATTTATTTAACAAAATATGCACGGGTAATTGTCGGTGTTCACAAAATGCCAGTAATTGTAAATCCAATTCTTTAAATGGGTGACGGCAATCCATCACTAAAATTAATCCTTTTAATGATTCTCGGGTTCGGATATAAGTATCTACCAGTTTCTGCCATTTATTTTTTGCACTAAGTGGCACTCGGGCGTAACCATACCCTGGCAAGTCAGCGATGCGACGTTTGCTATCGAGCACAAAAAGATTGACCATTTGCGTTCTGCCTGGCGTTTTGCTTACCCGTGCTAAATTTTTACTGTGCGTGATTCGATTAAGCACACTAGACTTACCGGCGTTTGAGCGGCCGACCATCGCCACCTCCCAGCCTTGATCAGGAGGCAATTGCTGAACATCGGCAACGCTTAAAAGAAAAAACGCTTTTTGATAATGTGATGACATAATAGATAGCCGCCTAAATCATGGAACCCAGTATGATACTCAATTCTTTAAATCCAGCACAGCAAGAAGCTGTGAAAGCCCCTCTTGGCCACCAATTGATCTTAGCCGGCGCCGGTAGTGGCAAGACGCGTGTCTTAACCCACCGCATGGTCTGGTTAGCCGAAGTCGAAAAAATATCCCCCACGCACATGATGGCGGTGACTTTTACCAATAAAGCAGCCAATGAAATGCGCACCCGTCTGGAGTCTATGCTACATCTATCGGAAAGACATGTATCCATCAAATCCTTATGGATTGGGACGTTTCACGGCCTTTCACATCGCTTTTTGCGTACCCATTGGCAAGAAGCAGGATTACCACAGTCATTTCAAATTCTTGATTCAGATGATCAATACCGCCTGATCCGGCGCATTATCAACGGTCTTAATCTTGATGAAGATCGCTACACGCCTAAAGATGCACAATGGTTTATCAATGCACAAAAAGAAGAAGGCTTAGACCCGCATCAAGTCCAACCACACGACTTTAATAGCCAAACGTTTATAAAAATTTACGCCGCTTATCAAGACGCTTGCCAACGCTCCGGCGTCATTGATTTTGCCGATTTACTATTAAAAACGTGCCGTTTATTGCAAACCAATGAAGTATTACGCGCACAGTATCAAGCGCGTTTTCGCTGTATTTTGGTGGATGAGTTTCAAGACACCAATACCATTCAATACACGTGGCTAAAATTATTTGCTGGCGAACACAATGCGTTAATGATTGTCGGCGATGATGATCAATCGATTTATGGTTGGCGCGGGGCACGCATTGAAAATATTCAACGCTTCTCAAAAGATTATCCGAGCGCACAAGTCATTCGTTTAGAACAAAACTATCGCTCTACCGGTATTATTTTAAAAGCAGCCAACGCCTTAATTTCACAAAATTCAGGACGCTTAGGCAAAAATTTATGGACCGAAGGAAAAGAAGGCGATTTAATCACGGTCTATGCTGCTTTTAATGAAACCGATGAAGCCTTTTTTATTGTGAATCGCATTCGTGAGCTGCGTGGAGAATTTAAGTTACGCGATATCGCCATTCTTTATCGATCCAACGCGCAATCTCGTGTGATTGAAGAAGCACTCATGCAATTTGGTATCCCCTATCGCGTTTATGGGGGTTTACGTTATTTTGATCGCGCTGAAATCAAAGACGCGCTCGCGTATTTGCGCCTTATTGTGAATCGTTTTGATGATCCTGCATTTGAGCGAATCATTAATACACCCACACGCGGCATCGGCGATCGCACACTCACTAGCATCCGCGAATTAGCACGCGCAACGAATGTGCCATTATGGACTGCATTGCAGCAATTGTTACAACAACGTCATTTCGCCGCACGCGCAGAGACTGCCTTGCAATCATTTGTCAATTTGATTGATACCATGACCGCACGTACAGAAAATTTACCTTTACATAAACAAGTCGAATACGTCTTGGATGCTAGCGGTTTAATGGAGCATTACCGTAAAGAAAAAGGTGAAAAAGGTCTTACCCGCATCGAAAACCTAGAAGAATTGATAAACGCTGCGCATCAATTTGTACAAGAAGGTGTGCAAGACGATATGCCACCATTAGCTGCTTTCTTAGCATTAGCTGCTCTCGAATCGAGTGATGAACAAGCAGAAACTTATGATGATTCCGTACAACTCATGACCTTGCATTCGGCAAAAGGTTTAGAATTTCCCGTGGTCTTTTTAGCCGGTTGCGAAGAAGAATTGTTCCCGCATTTTCTTTCCATGCATGATCCTAAAAAATTGGAAGAAGAGCGCCGGCTTTGTTACGTGGGCATGACACGTGCCATGCAAAAATTGATAATGAGCTATGCGGAAATACGCCGTATGCATGGTAAGGAAGCTTATCATCGTCCTTCGCGTTTCTTGCACGAAATACCTACTGAACTTATTCAAGAAATTCGTTTTCGCACGAAAGTGTCACGCCCACAACCCATCATTAATAATTATCAACCCGTGGCTGAAGGGAAATTTAAAGTGGGGCAAGAAGTCACGCATCGTATTTTTGGCGATGGCATCGTGATTGATTGTGAAGGCGATGGCGATGACATGAAAGTCACCGTGCGTTTTGCCAAAATTGGCACTAAAGTATTAATTGCCAGTTATTTGACAGGAAAATAAATGTATTCACTCATTCGCCAATGTTTGTTTTGCCTTGCCCCTGAAACTGCACATCACGTGGCATTGCAAAGTTTACAATGTGCTTATCGTTTAGGTTTGACACATCTATTGCCTAAGCTTAAGGCGGCACCTAAAACCATCATGGGATTGCAATTTAAAAATCCGATTGGTTTAGCGGCTGGCCTTGATAAAAATGGCGAATACATTGATGCATTAGCGACATTGGGTTTTGGTTTTATTGAAATAGGCACCGTCACACCATTACCACAAGTCGGCAATCCTAAACCGCGTTTATTTCGTTTACCCATGCAACAAGCACTCATTAACCGCTTAGGGTTTAATGGAAAGGGAATGGATTATGTCGCCAACCAATTGGCTCGCCTATCGTATCGCGGTATTTTAGGTATTAATCTAGGTAAAAATAAACAAACACCGATGGAAAAAGCCGTTGATGATTATTTAATGGGGTTTCGTCGGTTGTGGGAATACGCAAGTTACATCACCATTAATATTTCGTCACCGAATACACAAGGTTTACGTGATTTACACAAAGATGATGCTCTGTTTTCTTTACTTTCCGCTTTAAAAACCGAACAGCATGACATCATGACGCATCACGGTAAATACGTGCCGATTGTTGTCAAAATTTCTCCTGATCTTACGGATGATGAAATTGCATCCATTGCCAAGACACTCTTGCAATTAAATATTGATGGTGTGATCGCTACGAATACGACCATTGCACGTGATCCTGGTCTGCAAAATACTGCTTATGCTAATGAAAGCGGTGGTTTAAGTGGCAAACCGTTACAACAACAAAGCACGCATGTCATCCAACAATTGCACCAGCATCTGCAAGAAAAAATTCCTATCATTGGATTGGGAGGAATCGTTGATGCCGAAAGTGCTCAAGAAAAAATTCAGGCAGGCGCGAGTTTATTACAAATTTATACCGGTTTTATTTATCAAGGCCCCGGTTTAATACGACGCTTAATACAACCTTAATTAAAATAACTCAATTCCAAGGTATGCTTTTAAGATTACTTGTACCACACAAAGGAATCTTTTTATAAGGATTAGGTATGCCAAACTCCAGCACGATATCTCTATTGAAATCATTAACTGTCTCTAAAAGCCATCAACCTTCTACACTAGATTTTTTATATCAATTATCCCGCTCTCCAGCTTTCAAAAAAATAGAGCTGAAACCATCGTCTCTTTTACTTTTGCTCAGCATGCTACCCTTGACAAACGCAGAACCAAGTTATGACAGGCCGGTAAGTGACAAAGTAGCAATGATTTTACTTACTGTTGCTATCAGCATCTGCCTTATTGTTTCATTAACTCGTATTCTTCAATTATGTGGTGAGCGGCAGCATAATCAACTACGGCCTAGAAATTACGGATCGATCGAAGACGGTCAAGAACCAATCACCACTTCAAATGTAAACATCGAGCGTATCAAAACATTAAAACGAAAAATTGCACAATATCATCTTAACTACGCACTTAATTTGGAAGAACATTTTTCTCGTATTCAGTGTATCGTTAATAACGATATCATGGAAAATCCTACTATCATTGATGATGGGCATTCGTATGAAGTATCGGTTGCAAATACATTAAAACAACAAAAAGCAAAATGTCCGCAAAATTTAAATTTAAATGTTACGTTTGCAAAGCCAAATATTGATTTAGCGATAACTATTGATGAAATTATCAGTCGTGAAGAAAAAATGATTGATCACTTAATCGAACAAAAACGCAACGCGGCTCGTGAAGAAATTGCCATGCTTCAGCAGCAAGCATTATCAGCCCTCGCAAAACAATCCTTGCTAACAGAAAAAAACCAATCAGCACCCAAAGTGTCAACACACCATCCCCGTCGAAACTCGATGGGATATTGAGCATACTGCTATCACCGCAAGCACCAACTTTCCAACATGGATGCCAGCTTTCGCTGGCATGACAATTGAGAATGATGCTTTGTCATACCACTGGCAACACAAGCACACTGCCAATGCATAATAAACATTGCAAAATGTAGTCTGGCAGTGCTGTGCTGATTTGAAAAAATGGCGACCCTATATACCCACTGATGATGACAAGCATCGTTACTAAAAAAAGATCACGTGATCCAGCAAAATTACCTTGCCACTGGGCGGTGCAAAAAATACATACAATAATCACGCTTACAAACGCCCAGCTAATCGCAGGCCATGCATTATTCATAAACAATAGCGTGCATAATAATGCGAGCGCTAAGCGCCAAACGGCTCGACGTTTTTCTGTCGGTTCCCAAAATTCACCGAGATGCGCATCCCATTTAATCAACATTACTGCAATAATAAAAATGCCATTTAAATTAGCAAGCACGATTTGCCAGTATATCTTCGCAGTAAACGATGATGGTGCGATTAGCATCACATAAGCCCAGCTACACAAACTGACTACACTGACAGCCAGAACACAAAATGCTATTGCATGTGTATAACGATAAAATAATAACGTGGGAAAAATAAAATAACGACATATCCACATGATTAAGAATGCTTGCAATGTGAGTAATCCTGCGCAATGGCCAATCATAGTGCGTTAAAAATGCCAAATAACTTCCCAGAACAATACCTGGCAATACACTCACTCCTCGCAAGAATAAAAATCCGCAAGCCGTGCCGCTGGCTAATGCCACAGGCGCAAGTGGTATAACCAGTGTGCTTATCAATAAACCACAGTATTGCAATAAAAAAACCAAACTGTTTTCGGCAATGCGTCGGTGGCGAAGTAATTTTTTATATGGCATTTGCACGGTGTTAGACATTAGACATGGATCCTTGTGATAGTGAGAGGATATTTATGCGGCCTTGCTATATATCTACATAGTATGTCATCCTGAATTTTTTCTTACAGCCTTATGCATATTCTTTCAAAAACAACCAACATGGCTGAAACTCAAGGCGATTTGCTGGCGCCGAGCTTGAGCAAATTACTTATGCTCGTGCCGCTCAATAATGCTGATGTGTTTGTTGATCTTGGTTCAGCGGCCGGCGAGGTTGCAACGCAAGTATTTCTGCAAACACCGGCAAAGGAAGTCATTGGCATTGAAATTATCCCGCACTTGCATGATCAAGCATTGCAATGCGCTCAGCACATTGATCCCGCTTATTACAGCAATCAACGACGTTTGACATTTATTTTAGGTGATTTTTTAACAATCCCTTTTTCGCAAGCCACCGTGATTTGGATAAGTAGCATATGTTTTAATCAACAGTTGCTATTTAAATTAAATACACGATTCAAGACATTGCAATCCTTGCACACCCTCTTCACGTTACGGCCGCTTCCCGATCCACCGCTACCATTCCGTAAAACAATCCGTGTGGAATGCTCGTGGGATTCTGCGCTTTGCTATGTTTATTCCACCGTGACTGACTTTGCTAAATTACGCGGTTGATCCACATCGGTACCTTTTAATACCGCGACGTGATAAGCCAGTAATTGCAAAGGAATCGTATAAAGAACAGGGGACAATAAAGGATGCACCGTTGGCATTTGAATGACTTGTGCTTCGGCAAATGCGTCTTGCTGAAATGCCGTAACATGATCGGTAAAAATGTATAACTTCCCACCACGCGCACGCACTTCTTGTAAATTCGACAAGCTCTTTTCTAACAAGGCACTGCCAGGCACAGCAGCAATCACTGGCATATTAGGGTCCACCAATGCTAGAGGTCCGTGCTTCAATTCACCCGCCGGGTATCCTTCAGCATGTATATAGGAAATTTCTTTCATCTTTAATGCACCTTCCAGCGCAATCGGATAAAGCGAGTGGCGTCCCATAAAAATCGCATGTTCTTTGTCGGTAAAGGTTTTTGCTAAATGGGCGATAGCTAAATCTTGTTGCAATGCTTCTTGCACTAACCCAGGCAAACGCTGCAATTCTAGAGTTAATTCCGCTTCCAATGCGACTTCTTGTTTAAATTGTCGACGCAGGACCAGTGTTAATAAAAACAAAGCGGTTAGCTGTGTCGCAAATGCTTTCGTTGATGCAACGCCAATTTCAATGCCTGCTCGGGTTAAAAATTGCAAATCGGCCTCACGCATCATCGCACTACCCGGTACATTACAAATCACCAAGGTGCTCAAATAATCCATGCTTTTAGCTAAACGCAAAGCGGCTAACGTATCTGCCGTTTCACCCGATTGCGATAAAGTCACAAATAAACTTTTCTTCGAAGGAGCCACGTCGCGATAACGAAATTCACTGGCCACTTCCACTGAGCAAGGAATACCGGCGATGGATTCAATCCAATAGCGCGCCACCAGGGCTGCATGATAACTCGTACCACAAGCCACTAATTGAATATGTTCAACGTGCGGGAAAATGACTTCCGCTTTCGGACCAAAAATGGCAGGAAGCACATGATCTTCTGCAATACGACTTTCCAAACAAGCAGCGATGGCTTCCGGTTGCTCCATGATTTCTTTTTTCATGAAATGCCGATGTTCGCCGCGCTCAATGGCATCACTTTGAATCGTTAACGTATGATGTTCACGCTCCACGCGTTGATGGTTTTTATTAAAAATGTGAATTTCATCTAAGTGAATATCGGCTAATTCATTATCTTCTAAATAAACAAATTGCTGTGTCACCGACAATAAAGCTAACGGATCAGACGCTAGAAAATTTTCACCTTGGCCTTTACCAATCACCAACGGGCTACCTTGTCGCACTGCAATCATTCGACCTGGATGTTGTTTAGCAATAATTCCCAGCGCATAAGCGCCACGCAATTCATTACTCGCGGCTCGAATAGCGGCAATTAAATCATTGCTATGTAAAAAATGTCGATGAATGAGATGGACTGCAACTTCAGTATCTGTTTCGGAATGAAAGGTGTAACCTTCACTCAACAATTGCTCGCGCAATTCGGCATAATTTTCGATGATGCCATTATGCACCAACGCAAATTCATCATGAGACACAAAGGGATGTGCGTTTTTTTCTGACGGTGCGCCGTGTGTTGCCCAGCGGGTATGTGCAATGCCGGTATGACCTTCGAATGGATGCGGATGCAACGCACTTTCAAGTTCACGCACTTTGCCAACAACGCGCAAACGTTTTAATTGTTGTTGGTTATCAACAATAGCAACGCCCGCTGAATCATAGCCGCGGTATTCCAGCTTTTTTAAACCATCTAATAGTAATTTAGCAACTGGACGCTTAGCAACAGCTCCGACTATCCCGCACATGAATAATTCCTATGAAAATAATAAGGCTTTTCCGCATAGGCCTGCATTATATCGTGCAAATAATTCACAAGGAAGGAAACAATTTACCTTGGCCGATAACTCAAGTTATTTTCTTCCTCATCGTTGCGCTTTGAACCACTCGATGTGGGTTTAGGGGCAGGACTGGAAGAAGGCATAGGAGCAAACCGATGAGAAGGATGTAACTCCTGCATTTTATCTTTGATAGCACTTTCTAATGTATCAAAGCGTTTTTCGGCTTGTTGTTGAAGTTGGTAATTTTTTGCACTGTCCTGAAGAATAACTGCCTGCGGCAAAGGGTCAGCCGCCAGATGAAGCCTGTTAAATTGCGGTTGGCGATATTTAATTTCTGCCAATAACGCCGCCCCCATTAAACGCTCACCTGGCTTTAAGTTAGGGTTAAGCATGGCGCTTAAGGTAAGTTCAGTAATGAGTTGATTCATCTTTGCCATGTTTAAGAAGACGGGATCAACGGAAGCCTCATTGGCTTCGGCAGGTTCAGGTTCATTTCCATTGGAATTTTCCGTTAAGCGTTTGGCCAAATGCGGATTAAGTTTGAACACCAAGGCAGGTGCCGCTGGTATAAGCGCTTCACGTATTTCTTTCTGTTTTTCTGGAGAGAGCGTCTCTTCAGTTTGTAATTGCTTAATCACATGTTCAATGTGCACTTCATGCAAGGTTTGCCAAGCGTGTTGTAACTTGATTTGCTGCGCGACTAAATGACGCATGTTCAGTGTAAGCGTCGCTACCGCTTGTAATAACACAAAGATTTCTTGGGCAAGTGGTGAGGCGAGCAAGGAAGCATCTTCGGTTTTGATTTCTTTAAGTTGTGCACGTGCCCAAGCTTGCAATAACCGTTCGCGGGTATGTTCTTCTTGATCTTCGATATCGCGTTGCAATTGTTCTTCAGCGCGTTTTTGCTCAACAAAAGTTAAAAAAGTGAGCTGTTCAATAAATTCTTCTATCTCTTCTTCTTCCCACACTTTTTTTCGTAATAAGGCGAAGCGAGTTTTACCAATTTCTGTCAGCGTATCGGCGAAAGCCAATTGCCACTCAAAGCCATTCGTAGGAGAAGTCACTTGACGCTTATATTGCTCAGTGGTCATTTTCACATAGGGATAATAAGAATGTTTGATTCTGGAATGCTTTGTTAACACCTATGTTACTCCTCTCTACTTGTATTTGTGGGGGATATTAATCCTCAACTGGATTTATTTTTCAACCATTTCTTTTTTCACCGGCCGTGACCATGCTTTGCTACGTTGCTCTAACTTATGGGTGAGCGTCAATTGATGGGGGGGCACATCTTTGGTAATGGTCGAACCCGCGCCAATGGTCGCACCTTCGCCAACAATCACAGGCGCGATCAATTGGGTGTTGGAACCAATATGAACATTATCCCCAATGACAGTGCGCAATTTATTAGCACCATCATAATTGCATGTAATGGTACCTGCACCAATATTCACCTGCTTACCCAATTGACTATCGCCGACGTAACTTAAATGATTGATCTTGCTGTGGGTACCTACGTCACTATTCTTTACTTCCACAAAATTACCAATGTGAACATTTGCAGCAAGCACCGTGCCGGGACGCAGGCGTGCAAAAGGACCAATTTGGCAACCCCTTGCCACTTCAGCGCCTTCAATCATCGAATGCGGCTTAACTATCACGTCTTTACCAATCACCACGTCGCGCAAGTAACAATTGGCGCCAATGTAGGAACCCTCACCAATGACCACACGACCTTCTAAAATAACATTCACATCCAACGTCACATCACTATCAATTTGTACATCACCACGGATATCTAAACGGGTTGGATCCATAATCGTGACACCATTTTGCATGAGATGTTTAGCCGTTTGCAGTTGATAATAACGTTCCATCTGCGCAAGCTGTAGTCGATCATTCACACCCAACACTTCTTCTTCTCGCGCAGCGAGCACCGTGTGCACGGGGACATGTGCTTTAATCGCACACGAGATAACTTCCGTTAAATAATATTCATTCTGTGCATTATGATTGCTAAGCTTAGGCAGCCATTTTTTGAGATAAGCAAGAGGAAGCAAATAAATACCTGTGTTAATTTCTGTAATGGCACGGGTTTTGGCATCAGCATCTTTTTCTTCGACAATATTGACTAAACGACCTTGTTTATCACGCACGATACGTCCATAACCGCTTGGATTTTTTGTTTGAACGGTGATGAGACCCACAGCATCTTCGGGCGTACTGATGATTAATTGATTCAGTGTGAATTCAGAAATCAAAGGCACATCGCCACTTAACACCAGTATTCGATGTGATTGCAGCAAGGGAAGCGCTTGCAATAAAGCATGACCGGTACCGAGTTGTTCTTTTTGTTCGACGCATTGCAAATGATAATGCGCAAGGGCTGCTTGCAATAAGGCACCTTGATGTCCCAATATAACCACCGGGGGTTGATTGGGCGCAATATTTAATGCCGTGCCAATAATATGTTCGAGTAAAGGCTTGCCTGCCAAACGATGCAGCACTTTTGGCTGAGCCGATTTCATTCGCGTACCTTGTCCCGCCGCTAAAATAACAATTTGAATAGACATAACAGTCCTCACATCAATACGGGCGATGCTTGTAATTGCTGCATCAAATGAATAATGGGGGCATCGTTGGCAATGGTTTTATCAACCGCCAAAAACGCAATGTGTTCCAATTTGTCTGAAATGGCATTAAGCATAAACGAAAACTTGCCAATCGGGTTAATCACCCCCCATTCATTGACCACCCAAATAGGATCTTCTTCACTATATGATTGATGCGGCGTCTTCATGAGACTTAATTGCCAATCTTGATACGCTCGATGCTGTTGTTTAAACGTGGCGAGTTCATGACGAATCGCTGTTAAATTGGCATGATCGAGACGCACAATTTTAGGCATTTGCCGTGCTTGTATGCGTTTAGCCAATTGCACCGCCGCATGATCCGACGGAATATCAGCCACTTGCTTAATCACGGTAAACACATCGTAATCGCATAATTCTTTATAGTTTTTAAAATTATCTTCAAGGAATGCTTGTTTAATGACTTGCTTATTCGTTGCGATCGATACTGTTTGATTATATTGATTAACGGCCATTAAAAATTGTCCCAATCGCGTTTGAGTGAGCGAAGCAAACAAAGATTCCGTTAAACTTTCCGCCAAGATCGCTAGCAATTGCACGAGCAATTGTTCAAACGCAATTTTTTTCTGTGAATGATAAATATTGCGTAACATCAAACGACGCGCCATGAGGTAATGTTCAACCACACCAATCCCTTTGTGCGTAATCCCTAAACGTTCACCAGCAGGTGTGGCGACGATAGTCATGCAATTTAACATCCACCGAAAATCAAATTCACCATAACTTACACCACAAAAATGACTATCACGTAACAAATAATCCAAACGGTCTGCATCCAGTTGTGAAGAGACAATGTCTGCCATGACATTTTTAGCCATCGGTTTATGCATAATCATATCAGCAACGTGTTGAAATTTTTCAGGTGTTAAATGATGGCGCGGATTTAATTTATTATAACGCGCGAAAAAATCTGCATCATAATCGGCCAAAAAATACGGTGTCCAATCTTCGTGATGAATTAAATTGTCGGTAAAAATGCCTTCGAACGTATGTGAAAAAGGGCCATGACCAATGTCATGCAATAAACAAGCAATCATGACTAAATGGCGTTCTTCTTCAGCCAAACCAATTTTTTGTGCGATTTGACAGGCTACGTAGCAACAGCCCAAACAATGATTAAACCGGCTATGGGCTGCACCCGGAAAAATAAAATCACCCAAACCCAGTTGTTTGATATGACGCAAGCGTTGAAAATGCGCACTATCAATGAATGGCTTTATCCAGGCATTTTCAATAGTAGTGAATTGCATGGTGCCATGGACCGGATCTTTGATGACATGGTAAAGATTATTCATGATGGTATGCGTCTAAAGCCTGCTGGTAAGCGGCATAAATAGCATCATCATAACACACAAAATACACAGATTTAATTTCATCATGCAGCTCAAGAAAATTGGCTGTCTCTTTTATCGCAATAATGGCTGCTTGTATCACTGGGTAACCAAAAATACCGCAGCTAATGGCAGGAAACGCGATACTTTCCACATGGTTTTCTAAGGCCAGTTTAAGACTTTCATAGTAGCAAGAAGCAAGCAGCTTGGGCTCGCCTTTATTGCCACCACGCCATATCGGCCCCACGGCATGAATAATGTATTTAGCTGGTAAATCAAAGCCTTGGGTAAGTTTAGCCTGACCCGTTTGGCAGCATTCAAGTTTACGACAAGCTGCATCTAAAGCAGGTCCCGCCGCGTGATGGATGGCCCCATTGACCCCCGCCCCATCTTCTAAGGAAGGATTAGCCGCATTTACAATGGCATCCACATGCAAGGCAGTGATGTCGCCTTTAATGAGCTTCATTTTTTCTTTACGCATACCCCATCAAATTTCCATTTAGAGAAAAGGTGATTCTAAGCGCATTGGTAACAAAATTTCCAGCCCGGCCAATCTTAACCCGATCATGAGGTCTGTTGCTGCGTCATGACATACCCGCATAAGCTTGTCATCCCGAACGAAGTGAGGGATCTTCTCACTATTTAGGAGATCCCTCACTTCGTTCGGGATGACAAGCTTCCTTTATTAAGTATCTAAGCCCGCAAATGTGATTTTCTCTAAAATTGAATACATCGACCCCTCCGGCTGGGGTTGGCTCCTGAATAAAGTGACCTCTTGCAAGGGTAAACTCTCGATCGAGGGTGCGCTAAATTCATTCAAAAAATTCAAATCCAAGCCTTGTGGCTGCTTAATCCGCCCTAAGGTTAAATGACCCCGAAAGGGGCGCGTATCAATCGAATAATGCGCCCGGATAATACCTGCCCCAATGCGAGCTGCTAATTCTGCCAATACCTCAGGCGGATCCAAGTCCAACACAATGACTCGCGGCCGATAAGGATTAGGAAATAATCGCAAAGCACCAAATGCCAGTGACATCTTTTTGACCTTTCCTTCAATTTCCTCCCGCACGGTATTGATTAAATGTGGTAAATCATCATTTTTAACCTCAGCTAAAAATTGCAGGGTAATATGCAAATTTTCCTCTTTTACCCAACGAATAGCGTGGGGTTTTGACTTTTTTTTAATTAATCCAATAAAATTGCTTAATTTTTTTTTGGTAGCAGCCGGTAAATCAATAGCAAAAAAAACTCGGACAACAAAGGGCAGCGTCATTCCCTTTCTCCTTTTGATTGATTACTATGCTTACAATAGTCATACAGGATTTTATTATGGTAAAAAAGCGTGGTCTTGGGAAATCATTGGATGCCTTGCTTGCCTATACCGGCATCGAATCAGAAAATCATCCATCGCAATCCGTCAATGCGACCGAATCGATTCAGCAAATGGCCATTGAAAAAATTCAACGCGGTAAATATCAGCCTCGCCATGAAATGGATACCGATGCATTGAACGATCTTGCTAACTCCATCCGGGCACAAGGCATTATTCAACCGCTTATCGTACGCCCTATTGGTAATCATCATGAGATCATTGCCGGCGAAAGACGTTGGCGTGCGGCGCAATTGGCTGGTTTAACTGAAGTACCGGTAATCGTTCGTCAAATTCCTGATGAAGCAGCCATTGCCATTGCACTTATCGAAAACATTCAACGCGAAAACCTAAATCCCATCGAAGAATCATTAGCCATACAACGTTTAATCGATGAGTTGGGAATGACACATCAACAAGTAGCTGAAGCCATTGGTAAATCCCGAGCAAGCGTGAGTAATCTACTACGTTTATTGACCCTGCCCGATGAAATAAAACATTTATTGGAACGCAATCAATTAGAAATGGGACATGCCCGCGCATTACTTGCCCTTCCCGCTGATGCGCTACTCAAAGCCGCTCAGCAAGTGATGATACGAAATTTATCCGTGCGCGAAACCGAAAACCTCGTGCGTCGCTGGCAAGAACAAGGCGGTGCTCAAGGCACAAAATCACCTCGATCTAAAGATCCTGACATCGTACGCCTTCAAGATCGCCTCACTCGTCAATTAAAATTAAAAGTAGCGATTCAATGCAATGCGAAAGGAAAAGGTAAGCTGGTTATTCATTACCGTAATTTAGACGAATTGGATATGTTATTGGCACAATTTCAAGAAACTGAACTATTATAGTGAATGAAAAATCAACTTGAGTCATTGTTCAATCTGTCGGCGCAGCACACTCGGTTTCGAACTGAAGTGATTGCAGGTATCACTACCTTCCTCACCATGTCGTACATTATCTTTATTAATCCTTCTTTTCTGGCGCAAGCCGGCATGGATCAGGGTGCAGTATTTGCTGCCACTTGCTTAGCCGCCGGCATTGGATCGTTGCTGATGGGATTTTTAGCAAATTATCCGATCGCGCTAGCACCCGGTATGAGTCTCAATGCGTATTTCACTTTTGGTGTGGTCTTAGGCGCTGGTTACAGTTGGCAAGTGAGCTTGGGCGCCGTATTTATTGCAGGGGTTATTTTTCTTGCGATCAGTATTTTTCCTATTCGCGAATACATTATTAATTGCATCCCTAAATCACTAAAATTAGCCATCGTAGCGGGTATTGGGTTATTTCTTGGAATTATTGGTTTAAAAAGTGCGGGTCTAATTACCAACGGCAAAACGACATTAGTAACGCTTGGAAATTTACATGAACCCACCACATTATTAGCTATTCTGGGGTTTTTTTGCATCATTGGCTTGGAGGCACTTGCCGTCCCCGGGGCGGTGATGATTAGTATTTTAGCGGTTAGCGGTTTGGGATTACTGTTAGGTTATGGTCACTTTACCGGTATTTTTTCGCTCCCTCCCAGTATTGCGCCCACTTTTTTGCAAATGAATATTAAAGAAGCGCTGCAACCCAGTCTCATCGCCATTATTTTAGCGTTTTTATTTGTCGATCTTTTTGATAATACGGGCACACTCATTGCCGTCGCGCATCGCGCCAAACTCATGAATGCGGAAGGTCGCTTGCCACGGATTAATCGTGCTTTAACTGCTGATAGCCTTGCTGCGATCATTAGCGCAATGTTGGGCACATCGACTACCACCAGTTATGTTGAAAGCATTGTCGGTGTGCGTAGCGGTGGACGTACTGGCTTAACCGCCATTGTGACAGGTATTTTATTTTTTCTCGCTTTATTTTTTGCACCCTTAATGAGTGCTATTCAAATTTATGCCTCTGCGCCGGTGTTGATCTATGTAGCCTGCTTAATGGCGCGTGCATTCACCGAAATTGATTGGGACGATATTACTGAATACACACCCGCTGTTATCACGGCGTTATGCATGCCACTCACCTTTTCTGTTGCGGATGGCATTTCATTGGGTTTCATTTCTTACGTGGTTATCAAATGTTTAAGTGGCCGCTTTCGGGATATTCATTGGGGCATGTTTTTGTTAGCTATTTTATTTATCGCGAAATATAGTTTTTTGTAACAAAAAACGTTTAATCTCTTTAATATATTGAGTATTCACATCTTTGGCGATTGAATGCCCACAGCGATTAAAAATTTTTAATGTGGCATGCGGTATTTTGTCGGCAATTAATTTGGATTGTTCAGGCAAACAAATCCAATCATGCTTTCCCGCTAGCACTAATGTTGGGCATTTGATTTTTTTAAGCTGGGGAATAAAATTAAACGTATGCAAAAATCCACCAAATCCGGCATCTAATGCTTCTTGTGAAAAGGTGCTTTTTAACGTTGTCGCTTTATGATGTTTTGCAGCAAAGTGTCGGGATTTTCCTTTCTTTGCATCATAGGTATAACTATAAAGCGGGTCCATGAGTTTGAAAAAGTGATTAACATTACGAATATCTTTGATTTTTCCATTCCATAAATATTTTTCACAAGCAGCGATTTGTTGTTTCGTGCCAATTTTTTTAAGGTTTTCTCGCGCTGCTGCAATAAAATGAAAACTCGGCGCTGTGGCAACCAGAACAAGCTTATCGATGTGCTTTCCATAGCGAATGGCATAACCCTGCGCAACCATGCCACCATAAGACACACCCAACACACAAATTTTATTCAACCCTAAATATTTTCTTAACGCTTCAATATCTTCTATATTATTTTCTAACGTGTAATTGGATTTTTTATCTGTCTTACTAAAACCACAACCACGCTGATCAATAAACACTAATTGAGCATCGTTTTGTAATTCAATGGAATCCGTTTTAAAATGCAGATGATTACCACCTGGCCCACCATGAATCAAAAATAAAACGGGTTTTTCTGTTAACCGTTGCTCTTTAGAAACAATCTGCACCCCTGTCACATCAAAATAAATCTCCGTCCCGCGTATTTTTGCTTTCATGATTCAGCTCCGTACTACAGATATTCTTATTAGTTAATTATTTACTTCAGCTTTCATCTCTTCAATATTTATCGTTGAACTTGCTTTATTTGATAGATAATTAAGTCCAACATATGCGAACAAGGAAGATACTATCAAGATATAAGCAGGCAAATAAGGACGATTACTTACAGAATTAAAATATTCCATCGTCAAAGAAAGAATGCCTAACCCTAAACTACAAACAATTTGATGTATCAATGAGGCAGCTGTACAACGAATTCGTGAAGGAAAATTTTCAATTAGAAATGTGGGATATATACTAAAAAAACAGGCAGAAGGAATGGAAATTAAAATACTTACTAATAAAATAGTAACATAGGATGAATAAGCGGATGCCCAAAAAAACGGCAGGCTTAATAAAGCCACAAACATACATATGATTTTAAATAATAACGCTCTGCCATAGTAATCAGATAATTTTCCAAAGATAGGTATAAGAATAACAACTAGAGATAATGCTGATATATTTAAAACTAATACAGCCTCATGACTAAAATGTCTACTAGACATCAAAGTTAATGGTATATAAATATAATAAATATATGATAAACAAGTACCCACTAGTGCCAAAGCACTAATAGCTAAGCATTGCTTCGGATGAGTAATAATAAATAAAATTGATTTTTTAAAAATCAACGATTTTTTAATGGGGATAGTGCTAGCATTGTTGACCATAAATTCTAGGCTTTCTGGAATAGAGTATCGAATCCAAATTCCAAATGGCACACCAATAATAGAAAATAAAAAAACAAACCGCCACCCCCAGTCAGGAATAATATGTTTTGTAAGTAAATAAGATACACTAAATGCAACTATAGAGGCTGCTAAATAGCCACCACTAATACCAATCGCTCCCCATGACCCAAAAAATCCGCGACTTTGTTTATCACTATTTTCCAGCAAATAAGTAACAGAGTTAACGTATTCTATCCCTACAAAAAAATTCATTGCTATTCTAAAAAAAATGAACATGATCGTAGAAACAATACCTATTGATTGATATCCAGGAAGAAATCCAATCATGATTGAACATATTCCTGTTGAAGTAAGAGAAAAAAACATCAGCCTTTTTCTGCCCAATTGATCCGCAAAAAGAGCCATTATTATATTTCCGATAGGACGCATTAATAAACTAACAAAAAATAAACATAAGATATTGATAATAAGCGTGCATGAGTTTGAAGAGGGAGGAAAAAATACATTACCTAATGTTGTTGCCATTAATGAAAGCAAAATCAAATCATATGTTTCTAGTATGTTTCCAATTGCCCCACTTGCGAGGATTCGTTTTACTACTCTTGGAGAATAAAGGGAAGACATCATCATTGCTATTTATCTTTATACTGGATAAAACTAATTTCGTTTATGCACCTAGCAAACATACAAAATACCCCTCATTTATTGATGATTAATTTCAAATATGGTCTTTTTAGAAATGATTTTTTATCTGAAATAAAAGGAGCAGCAAATTCTAATTGACAATATTTAATATATATATCATGAATTAGCTTATAGCTGTAATCGCCTAATTCAATTATTTCATGCGTATGATTTTTATAGTACTGACGTAAATCATTATTTTGACTCCGCGTAGCAAAAGAATATATTAAATTAAAATTTTCGTATTTTTTAAATATATTAAATCCGAAAGTAAAGCCGTGTTTTAATTCTTTAATATATTTTATTTCAGAGAAATATCTCTTACTATAAGACTCCTCCCACATATATAATTTATTTAATTTATAGTTGTTGCACAAAAAATCATGATCGTGTCTCCATAATTCTTGAGCAATCAAATTATATTCAACTGATGGGGTAATAGAAAAAATAACCATTTCATTAGCTGGATTAATTATTTTTATCGCTATATGATCGATATGAAATACACCTTTTATGTCACTAAATCTTTTAAAAATTTCATGTTTGTGCTTAAAAAGTATCTCCATAATATTCTTATGTAGAACTATATTATTCTTGTCCTTAGTGCTATTTGGTCCTGAATTAATAATTTTGTACTTCATATTAAATTATGTCCAAATTACTACGGATTAAATGACAACACCATACGGCCGAATTTTGCGATTTTAAATAAAGTAACTAATTAAAACTGCAAAATATATCACAGATTTACCTGATGTGTACTAGGGGTCAAGAGAAATCACCGAACACGTTTAGAAAAAAGATGTTCGGTGATTTCTCTTGACCCCTTTTACCGTATCATCGTTAGGCGATAGAAAAGCCTAATGGTGGATTGCTTCGTCGCCTACGGCTCCTGCATGTCATCCCGAGCGCAGCGAAGGATCTCCTCGCGGCCGCGTGTCATCCCGAGCGTAGCGAGGGATCTCCTGAATAACAAGGAGATCCCTCACTTCGTTCGGGATGACAAACTTCCCTATTAAATATTTAAAGCCATCACCCGCGGTGGCATGAATAACCCATGCTCGGTGTTGAAGGATACCACTACCTCAACACAAGCGTTTTAGATGCATGTGCAGTGATGCTTTCAATGCGCTCATGCTCGCCTTTGATTTGACCAGTGATAATGGATGGGGGAGCAAAACAATATAGATGCGTCGGCAATATTACCGTTGCGTTAATCGGGCAAGTAAAGGCCATGATGAAGTGACAACCTTTCAACATCGTTTCATCATCTTTTAATTTCTCTCTTTTAAAGCTAGTAAAATTATATTCGATGGATTGTTCTTTGCTTTGGGGTTTTGCTTTGACTTGCACCACGTAATGACGTTGTCGATCTTCGTCACGACAGAAATATGTGCGAAAATTCTCATCTGTATCGTCGTCTACATCTTCCACTGTCAAATTCAATTGCTTGGTATCTAATTTTATTGCTAATGATTTGATATCATTTGCATTACCTATGAGTGGAAATAAATTCAGCTTTTCAATGTCCCGTATAGGTGACAGTCGGAAAAAATTCAAATCATGATTTTGCTTTGATTTCTTAGCAGACTGAAGCGAATGGTCGCTGGACGTTTCCTCATGAAATTTCCGTTTGCCTCTAAACACGGAGATATTATACTTTTCCCCAATTTCTAATAAATACGATTTTGCTTCTTCGAAACCGGCTTCATTGTGAGGACAATAAGGATAATTGCCAACTTTATTAGGCGTTGCAAACAGGGTACGGAATATTTTTCTATAATAATTGGGACATGTCCTGATAATAAAATTAATATAATGTTCTATGACTCGTTTATCAGAACTCAAGCATACTTGATGTAATGCCGTAAACCCGTGCTTATTTTGAACATAATGCAAGTTTTCAAAATCTTTCTCTGCATAATTAGCATATTTTTTTAAAGATAACAAATAACTATAATATAAAAGATGAATCTCTTCCGTTTGATATTTATTAGTACTTGCCGGAATTACAGCACCAGCATATTCTTGTGGTGTAATCCATCCCTGCGTAACAGCTTTTTTCAACATTCTTAAATACACTTTTAGTCCATTAACATTTTTTGTAAAAATGAAATTCTCGACGGGTGTATATTTCATAAGATCATTGCGTTGAATCATTGCTTGCATACATGCATGAGGATTAAGCTTCCCATTCTGAATACCTCGCTCAATCGCTTCCATGCTTATTAAGAATGCTTGCGGCTTGCATCTAAAAATCGAATAGGATAAAGCGCTAAGACTTCCAACAATAGGTTTTTGAGTGAAAATAGCTGTATATTCATCAACACTCAACCATCCCCATAAAGATACGCGTTCTATTTCTTGTAAATACAATCGCAGATTATCAACGTTATTTTCTGCTAATGTAGTTTGAATGAGCGTATAGCCATTGGGATGAATAAAATTAAGCTCCGCTAGGTATTGTTCTTGTGTAATCCATTTTTCTCTCAAAGCACAATGTAATTTTTCGATATACAATTGCAAATTTTCTAATTTGTTTGAATTAAATGCACGCACGAAACAAGTTATGTGTGGTTTTCCTCGAGCTATTAATAGTTCGCCATAAATTTCTCCTTTCATCCAATGATTAGCAAAGGCACGATCTAATGCGTCTACATACGCACTCAATAAGTCGCCAGTTAAAGCATTATGTAATGGAGTGAACCCATCCTTGTTTCTTTTTATTAATAACGCCACATACTCATCTGGAGTTATCCATTTTTTATCGACCGCTTCTTCCAGCGCACAAATTAAAGCATTAAATTTTTCCCTATTACCTCTCAATAACACCAAGCCTATACAACTAAATTCATAAACATGTTCATCTAAAAACAATTCTGTATAATCTTGCGGCGTGATTTTTCCTGAGACAACCAATCGCTCTAAATGACGCAACAGTAAAGGCGAATTATATCCTCTATCAGAAGCTAAACTCTCTTGCAATATGGTGTAATGGTAACTTTGTCTTTTCTTAAGATAGGATTTATAGTCAGCAATTGGAAGCCATTGCTTGTCTAGCACTCTTTCCATTTCATAAAAATATAAAGCGGCATTGGCGTGTTTAAAATTTAAAGCAAAAGATAAAGGAGAAACACCTGCTCCATTGGTACAAATAAATAAATTTGCATAAACTTTGGGATCAAGCCAACCTTTCTCAATCGCCTCATGCAAAGCACGTATATAAATTTCTGCACTGCCTGCACCTGCCTCATCAACGACAAATACCCGATGTAACGGTGTATAACCCTTAAGCGTCGAAGCCAGCAAAATATCGACATACTGCTTCGGTGTAATGTATCCATTTTCCACCGCATTACGCAATTCAACTAAATAAATTACTAAAGTTTCTGTATTTCTACTTAATAAACAATAATGCAAAGGTGTAAAATTATCTGCATTAAATTTCCAATTAAAAATTTGACAAAAATCACTTTTAGAAATGAGCTTCTTGCATAATGCTTCTTTTAATTCTTGCAAATAAAGACGCAAATGCTGACTTTTACCTTTGTATAACATCGTAATTAGCGGTATAAATTTTTGTCGATCTGCAAATAACACGTTAAGCGCATAAGGCTTGCCTTTTAAATTGGCAAAAAATTCTGGCAAATCATCAGCATCTGGACGATCAAGCAATTTTTGAAATAAGTTGATCATCTGTGCGCACTGAGCGTGTAATTCTGGAGGAAGTTTTTGAGAGAGTGTTAATTTGTTTGCAAATAGAACAGAAATATCGTCATCCTGAATAACGAAATCTTCTTCCTCTGTCTTATTCAATAGTAAAATTTCTTCTTCGTCGTTTGCATTATCTTCATTTTTTTCTTGATTCTTTTCAGAAACCACTAGGTTTGGAAAAATAATATCTTTCAATGTTTGAAGTTCGCGAATAGCATTGACATGGCTCGAGTTAAAAAGAATATTTTTTACTAATAATTTTAAATTCCAATTATTTGCAATACTTTTACAAAATGCTGCGATCTTTTCCTCATTGTCAATACTAAATAATGCAACCAACGTATCCTTCGTTGTGTTTGACAATTGCGGAGGAAAATCATTTTCTTGAATGCGACGAATTAATTCATCACAAACTTGTTGAGTTTCATCAGTAATTGTATTGGCATTTAAAGCATGCTGAAATAATTCTTCCAAATTAATTTCTTGAATGCTATGCACATCTTTTCCCGAAACTACTAAACACTTGTCCCACAAATGAATCTTAGAATACGCTTTTCGAAAATTGCAACCTAGTAATATGGCTTCCCTTTCAGAATCTTCTGAGCGAATTTGGCTTCCAACACCTACTTCTAATTGTGGCGCATTAAAATATACCTTGCCTTTTGCACGGATCGCTAATTTTTTCCGACCACGGATCGTATCGACCATATGTCCCGCTTCCGAGAAGAAAAGTTGGCAATGATGATTAGCCCCATAGCGTCTATCAGTGCATGGCTCATTATCTATATACATTTCCTCTATATGAATAAATTTTCCTTCTGTTATTACTCGTGGATCGTTTTCATATAAACGATACAGCGTAGAAACAAGGGCTTCTTCTGCATGGTGTTTATTTCGCAAACTTGCAGCACAAACAAGATGATCTTTGCCATCTTGAGTTTTGATCCAGGCAATCGCACGGCAATAATTTTGCTGTGTTACTCGATAATGTTCGCGAGATATAATCGACAAAATGCTCAACATGCTTTCTAAGGACTCTTCAGCTTCATCGAGATAATAAGGAAAATAGCGATATAAACGATTGGACAATATAGTTTTATTTTTTGGCATGTTAAGTTAACTCACTATGTGTATTTATGTGTATTTCTAAGGTGAACCCATCCTGTTCGATATTGACAGTATCATGCTCTCAGCGAATTCAGGCTTACCAATAATTTGGCCCGCCGCCTTATTCGCGACAGGAACAATAGATGATAAGTGAGGTGGTAAAAATAATTTACCCCCCAAAGGACAAACAAACGTCACTATAAATCCCGCGTTTACTTTTCCTGGCATGAAATTTTGAAAATTATATTCATTATTCGGTTTACATTTTTTTAACTGCACCACATAAAAACGCTTTTGGTTCGGATCAGAGCAAGAATATGTACGGTAATAGTCATTATTATCATCCAAAAGCTGGTCTACTTTTAATTGATAAGCTTCTTTTTTTGTTATCATGATAAATTCTTTTAACTGATGTGGATTATCTTGCAGCGGTAACATATTTAAATCTTTCGGAGCGTGCGGTAATGGTTGTTGTCTAAACAAGGTAGCTTGCTGCTCAGTAAGTTTGATTTTTTTCGTCGGGCGCTGCTCTTCTTGAGGCTCATCCAACAGCGCACGTTTACCCATACGAGCTTTTCTATATTGTTTTTTAAGATTATCTAAATAATCTTTACATTCTTTAAATCCATATGCTTTTGGGTCACAATCCGGATAAAAGCCATAGTCACTCGCCGTGGTAAATAATGTCTGTATCACTTGTTCATGTTGAGTTGGACAGGTCCATTGAATTAATTCAATATAAGCACGCAGTATAGCGACATCGTTAGCCTTACAAATCTGGTGCATGGCGGTAAAGCCTTTGGGACATTTTTCAGAATGAAATGCGATGTAATCGTTTTCCGTATAATGACAATATGTTTTCAATGTTTTCACGGATTCAATATAGAGACAGTGTAACTTTCTATCAGAAAATCGATGTTGACTAACCGATTTAATAACCATTTCATATTGCTTAGGACTTAGCCATTTGGCTTTCACAGCACGCTCTAATGCTGCCAAATAAAGCCGAGTATTTTCAATACGCTGTTTTATTATAAAAAATAATAAGGTATTATTGTTAGTTAGCTCCTCCACATAGCGAGAAGCATCGATGAAACCTTTCTGTATACCTCTCTCAATGACTGCAATGCATTCAGTATAAATATCGGGATCTTTTCCGGCGAATACAAAAGCACTGCGGATCTTAAAACCATGCTTCATAAAAAGATCAGTATAAGCCTCACCACTAAGATGTTTACTACTAACAAGCGCTTCCAAATAACTTATGTAATATCTAAATAATTGAATATCTATGTTTGACTGAGAAACAAAATTATTGAGTGCGCTAAAACCATCCTTGAAATGAGCTACTGCTTGAATATATTCCGCTTTAGTAATCCATTGTTTGTCAAATAATTCTCGCATTTTAGTCAAAAACCATTCCAAATTCTCTAAGGAACCGGATGAAACTGCGCGAGCTAATGCAGACGCCACTTTAGGATTTTGAGATAGCAAGTAAGCACAATACTTTTCTTGTGTTAGCCAGCCTTTGACAAGACAATTATCTAACTCCTCAAAATATATAATTCTTGATCCATTATATCTAGAAAGTGCAAATTGCGCGGGTGTATAACCTTCTAAACTAGATTGTGTTAGTGCTGTAATGTATTCATCGATACTCATCCAGTCTCTGCTAATCGCTCTTTGCATAGCACAAAGTATGGCCTGAAGATTATTAGGAATACCACTAAAAAGCGCAGCATTAATAGTCGTATTGAGTTGATCAGTTACTAATAATAGATTTTTTCGATAGTCTTGCAGTGATAGCCAGCCAGCAAATACAGCACGCTCCAAATGCCGTAATAGCACTTCCGCGCTTCCTTTTTTATTTCTAGTAGAGCGTAATGCTTCGTATAAAGGTGTTGTCTTATATTTATTTTCTAAAATATACGGTTTGTAATGTTTATCAGCAAGGCAACCATCAGATACTACCCACTCTAATTCTTGAAAGTATAAAGCAAGGTTATTAAATCCCATATCAATTGCATAGGACAACGGTGTCATGCCTTTGCGTGTAGACTCAATAAGCATTAACCCATACTTCTTTTTATCTACCCACCCTTTTTCGATCGCTTTATGCAACAATTCAAAAAATATCTTAGCAACGGCAGGTCCTTTCGTGCCCCCCTGCAGAAAAATACGATGAATGGTTGACACTCCCCAAATAGTGCTCGCAAATATCACTTTGCAGAATTCTTTTGGAGTAAGTAATTCTTCTTCAACGGCCTTAAAAAGTTCAAGCATATAAATTAACAATGTATCGGTATTACCCCTAAACAAGGCAAAATGCAGCGGTGTAAGGCGATACCCATTTCTATCCCAGGTAAATATTTTGCAAAAATCATCTTTTGTGATTTTTCTTTCTTTATATAAACGCTTAATTGTTTGCAAATAAAGCCGTAACTGTTGCGTCTTTCCTTTAATTAATAAATCGATAAGAGGAATATAAGGATGTTCTTCGCCATTCTCAGACAACCGCATGTCTGGAAATAAGACGTGCAATTCATAAGGTTTATCTTTGATCGATATGAAGAATTGTGGCAAGCCAGTAACATCGGGGCGATTAAACAAGGCATGCATTTGTAAAATTAATTTTTCCGATTCGACACGCAATGTTTCCGATAGTGCATCAGTTGCTGGCAATAATTTACTATCCACAAGCATATTTTTCGTTTCGTCTGTTTCAGCTTTTTGGCTGGCATCCTCAATATCTACTAGCGCAATCTCTTCCTCTTGCTCATCTTCAGCAATCTGCACTTCGTCTGAAAATAGCGTATCTTTCAATCCAATAATTTCGCGAATAGCATCGATGTGCCCTGGCTTAAAATTAATGGTTTTTAAAAGTAGTGTTAAATTCCAATTTTCCAAAATAGCTTTGCAAAATAAGGTGATGACTTCTTCATTTTTGTTGTTAAATAAAGCTTGTATCGTATCAATGGTGGTCTGTGATAACTCAGGGGGGAACGTTTTATTTTCTAATTTGTTTAATAATTCTTGCTTAACTTGTTTAGTTTCATCGGTTCTTTCATACAATTTTATTTGATATTTAAATAACTCAGTGAGATCAACTTCTGTATATTGTTGTTGATCAACACCCGTTGCCATATAACATTTAGTCCACAGGCCTATGGTTGCATATATTTTTTGACTATGAAAACCTAATAAAAGTTGCTCTGCCTCAAAATCTTTGGTTCGAATCTGATTTTTCATTCCAACGGGTACTTGCGGTGAATTCCAATAAACTTTGCCCGCAGAACGGATAGCTAATTTTTTTATGCCATCATTGGTGCGAACATTCCGTCCGTTGTCAAAAAGATCACGGCAACGATGGCCTGAATAACGTCCATAACATGGCTCAATATCCACATACATGTTTTCTATATGTAAAAACTTATTGTCTTTGAATACGGCAGGATCATTTTTGTAGAGGTGATACAATAATACCGATAAATTTTCTTCAGCATGGTATCTATTTTCACTACTTGCAGCGAACACTAAGTGATTTTCACCTTTTTGAGTTTTAACTCGCGCAATGGCTCGACAATAATTTTTAGAAATTTTATTAAAAGACAAAATAGCTAAAATAGCTAACATGCTTTCCAACTCTTCTTCTTGTTGTTTATTAATTTCATTAAGAAGATAGGGATAGTAACGGCACACATCGTTTGAAATGTTTGCATTTTTATTAGACAGCATGAGTAACCTCGTTGGTGGCCCCTATTCTATAAAATAATCAAAAATCTATCAACAGCTTAAAATACTATCAATATGCCTGCATTTTCCCGCTGCGAGCCTTGTAAAGAAATGCTACATTTTACCCCTTTATAAATAACGCATATAAATAAGGACAAAAATATGTTCGGCAGCACTGACTTCCCTTCTGACCTTTATAAGGTAATTTTTGATTTGCTCACCGCCTCAGACTTAGCCGCTTTAGCAAGAAGTCATTCTTTTTTCAGGAATCATATTGCATTAAATCAAGCATTAATTAAGCTACTTAATGAAAAAATTGCTGGGCAAAAGATTGCTGGGTTTTTTTATCATAAAAACATCTATTTTATTGTTAAAAAGAATGGTCAAGTTTGGACACACAATGCAGAGACCAAGAACACAAAACGAGAACCGGCGTTGGATAATTTGAGACAAGTTTTTTTTGAGCCAACACGTACGCTCATTTTACAAAATGACGGCAGCCTTTGGATTTATGATGTCTCTAAATCTAAGAGAACAATAGAAAGCTTAGGAGTTTTTACTGATGCCCATTTTATACACGGCACTTGCACTTTTGCCGACCAAAGTACGGGCTTATTGGTGCATACGAAAGATAATATACTTGCGGCATTGGATAACAAATACTTCGCCATCCATCCTATTTTACCAAACGTAAAATTTTTTATATCTGAATGTCGCATGCCGCACGCATTATATATTACGTCCACCAATCAACTTCGCAAAAATCTTAATCTCAACGAACAAAATGTATTTGAATTTCAATTTCCCGTTCCCATTACACAAATAGCCTCCACCATTCGTCATGACTTAATCTTTTTAGATGCGGAAGGATGCATATGGATTCAAGACAGGAGCATCACACTTCCAGATACACAATATTATTCGACACCTATTAAAACCGCTATCACTGACATAGAAAGAATATATAGCAATATTGACGGAAATTATAAATCGCCCGTATTTTTTATCACCAAAGAAAAAACAATATATATTGATACGCTGACAAAAGAAAATTCTCAAGATAACGTTGCAACGTATGTGAACAATTATCATTTAAACAATATGGCGCGTTTACCTATCAATTATAACATCACCGCTCTTTTACAGTATGAGTCTACTTTGTATTTTGTATCCAATAACATGTGTCTTAAGCGAAGATTGTTTGACAATGCGTTGAGTGTGGACGCATTGCGCAACCAAAATGAATTTCAAGATAATCAAGAGATAGAAATTTTTTCCTGTGCTGCTGAAATAAAGCAATTAGAAAAAACAAAATTAGCGCTAGAAACTCGTGGTAAAATAATGTCTTCTAAGTTCATTATTTCTGAAAGCCATAAGAGACCGCTACCTTATACACCCACGCAGCAAGCAAAGTTTAATAAACCCGCATAGTAAAAACAAATTCAAAAATATTTTATAAGGAGAAACACATCATGTTCGGAAAAGCTACTATTCCTACTGACGCATATTCTGAAATTTTTAAATATTTATCCAAAAAAGATTTAAAAAATCTAACTCTGTGTCATTCTTTTTTTAAGAATAATACCGCCTTATGTCATCAGTTATTAAAGTTGCTTAGACAAGAAATAGAGGAACAATCGATTGTGGAATTTTATCTATACGACAAGGAATGTATCATTTTGAAAAAAAATGGCGAAACATGGTCTCTTAAAGAAGAACCTTTCGCATTTAAACGTATTCCTGAGATGAATAATGTCATACAAGTATATTTTGAACACCATAACATTCTGTTTTTAAAAAGCGATGGTACGTTATGGGAAAAGCTTGATTCTCATGCATACAATGAGCTACCTATTGATAATATCACTTGCATACTGGGCACTTGCTTTTATGACGGAACAAGCGGTTTGGTGTTGCAAACTAAAGAAAATGACTTTATTACATTAGAAAATAACAAAGTTAATCCGTTCATATTTTTGCAAAATATGAAATTATTTTTTTATGAATGTGAATTTCCCTCTGTAGTATATCTCACTAAAAACAATAAATTATGCAAAAATATAGATTTCTATGAAAAAAATGTGTTTGAATTTCAATTTCCTGTTTCTATTAAACAAATGGCATTAAATTCCAATCGAGACGTTCTGTTTTTAGATGAAGATGGATGCGTTTGGATTCAAGAAAAAAATATTTTAGCTTCAAAAAAAAACTTAAGCGATCCCATAAAAACGGACATAGACAACATTGAAAAGATTTTTTATTACAAAATATTTATATTTCATCAAATGTCTTATCGATCAATTACTCTTTTTATCACTAAAAATGGCAATGTTCTATTAGATTCACCATTTATAAAAGATAGGGAGGGTATTGAGGTTGATGCCAATGAAAAAGATCCTGCTATAAAAGATTATTGTTTATCAAAATTAATACCCGTGCCGATACCTGAAAATAGAAGTGTGACTAATATTTCTTTCCATAGCTTTATCGGTACTAACATGGATACGGATCTTAATCAACAGCATTACTTTGGTCATGCTGCGTACCAGTCCTACTATAATTATTATTTATATTTCACTATTGATAATATTAACGTATTAAAAATATGTTTTAACGACGACAAACACAAAGCCTTTGTAAATAAAGGATACTTTGAACCCATGGCATGGATCGAAGTTTTTAATTCGCCACAAATAAACACCTTGCGCACGGTAGAAACAAAGCTAATTAATCATTTAGCAACGCTACCAAAGCCTGGTTCGAAAAGAGCACGAGAAGATGATGGTGCTAATACGGTACAGCCATCAAAAGTCGCTAAACCAGGGGGATAGAGGTTAAGTATTTTTGACCCCGGATGAAACAAAGAACGTTTCATCCGGGCTACAGGCTTCAACTCGAGAACGCATAACCTGGATGAAATACAAAACATTTCATCCAGGTTATGAGGCGAATCACCACGCCAAATTGACTTTAGACACTTCATTCGCCGTTTCACGCACTAAACGTGGCACTAAATAACCTGGCAATCGTTTAACAAGCTCACGATGCAAACTTTGTGCTTGTTCTAATGGAATATCAAAATGCGCGGTGCCTGCCACTTTATCATGAACATGCAAATAATAAGGCAACACGCCGGCTGCAAATAATGCACGACTCAACATTACTAATGTATCCGCATCATCGTTAATAGATTTTAATAATACCGATTGATTTAATAACGACGCATTTGTTTCACGTACCTTTGCCAAGGCAAAACGTACTTCATCATTAATTTCTTGAGGATGGCTGGTATGCACAACGATAGCCAATGATTGCTTTAATTGTTTCATCCAATTCAATAAATCATCAGTAATACGTTCGGGCAGCACAATGGGCAAGCGTGTGTGCACTCGTACAATCGATACGTGTGGAATTAAATTAAGTTGATCAGTAAATGATTTTAAGACTTTGTCACTCATGCTAAAGGGATCACCACCACTTAAAATCACTTCATGAATATTTTTATTTTCGTCAATATACGCAAAAATTTTTTCCCATCCTTTGCGCCCAGGATTATTTTCGGAATAAGGAAAATGCCGACGAAAGCAATACCGACAGTGGATTGCACAAGCGCTAGTTAATGTTACTAGCACGCGCCCTGCGTATTTATGCAATAAACCTGGCACAGGATTAACTGCACTTTTAGTTTCTTGTAAAGGATCTTTTTCATAACCTGCCACATTCGCTAATTCAATGCCTAATGGCAACACTTGCTTAAGCAAGGGATCATGTATATTTCGCTTTTGCATGCGCGCTACAAAACTCCGTGTCACCTTCAGCGGAAAAAGCTTTGTCGCTTCGTAAGCTGCGGGTAACAAATCCGTATCCAATTCCAGTAATTCGAATAATTCCTTGGGATCTGTAATCAAATCCAATAAAGCTTCCTGCCAAAATTGGCGAGATGAGGCTAGTGTCATAGTAAGTTCTTGATATCGTTATAAAAAAAAGTAAACAGCAAAAAATTGGTATAATCATCTTAGATAGGAGTGGAATAGTCAAATAAGAAAAAGGAGTGTTTTTGGTGTTTGATGCCGATCGCCCCATCACTCAAAGCAGTCAAGATAGATTAAATAGAGCTATATTTGCCAAATATTTAGCGCGTTGCATGCTGGACCATGATGATCCTAATAGTTTGGTAGTGGGTCTTTATGGCGGTTGGGGGGTTGGAAAAACCTCCGTCATTAATATGACACTTGAAGAACTTAATTTCGCAGCAAGCAATCTAGAAGACAATCAAAAACCGATCATTTTAAATTTTAGTCCCTGGAGTTATTCCGGACAACATGAGCTCATTTATAGTTTCTTCCGTCGCTTATCATCGGCTTTGCGTAGTGTGACTTATCTAGAAAATTCAGATCGGATTATTCATTTGCTTGAATTGTATGTTTCATATTTCACGCACAAACCCGTACCGCGTGCATTACGCCCCAAACGTACGTGGTGGGAAATACTCACCTTTACTCATCGCAGTGCAGTGTACGCATGGGAATCCGGTCGAGATTTAACTTCAATTAAAGCTGAATTAAATGATTTGCTACGCGCACAACAACATAAAATTATTATTATAATTGATAACATTTCGCGGCTTTATCCTAAAGAGATTAAAGAAATTTTCCAAATTGTTAAATCCATGGGTGATTATGTAAACACGGCATATCTATTGGCTTTTGATAAACAACAAGTCATTCATGCCATCGATCATCTGGAAGGAAGTGGCGGCGCTGAATTTGTCGAAAAAGTAGTGCAGCTTCCTTTTGAAATTCCGCCCATTTCAGCACAAGATCTTGAAAATATTTTAGCGGATCGTTTAAATGAATTAATTAAATTGGTGCCGGAAGGTGCGTGGAACATTCAATATTGGGCGGATATTTATTATAACGCCATTAAATATTTCTTTGAAAATTGTCGCGATATTACTCGTTACATTAATACATTGAATTTTAGTTATCAGCGTTTACGTGACGTTGTTAATCCGGTGGATTTTTTTACACTCACTGCCATTGAAGTATTTTTGCCTGATGTTTATGCGGGCATTCGAGAAAATAAAGATTTATTTACCGATCTATTGGATAACGTGTACGTGTTGGATAGCGAACAATTAAAAACAGACAAAACACGTTGCGATGAAATTTTAGCACGCAATCATCGTGTGGCTTCTCCTATACTTTTAGCACTCATGATTCGATTATTTCCACGTCTGCGTCATATTTATCAACCAGGTCTTGCGTTTTATTATTCGGACGCGTTAGCTCGCAAATTGCGCCGCATTAGCTGTCCTGATTTGTTTGATGTGTATTTCCGTTTATCCATGCAATCGGGGCAACTGTATGTGTCGGAGTTCCACACGATTTTAGCGCAAGCCACTGATCCTGCGGCCTTTAATCAAGCACTCATGCGTCTTAATCAAGACGGCCGCATCACTAAATTTTTAGATTTATTAGATAGTGAAGAAACAGAGCGTTTACCCATGAAAGATATTCCGGCCATCATCAATGCACTCATGGATGACGGCGATTTATTTCCCATCGGCATTCCAGGACCATTAAGCTTAGGCACACCCATGCGCCTGCATCGCATCATTCATGCTTTATTACAACGTTACACAAACGTTGAAGAACGCTTTACAGTGATGCAAACCGCCATTGCGAATGCAACCAATAGCCTCTATAGCATTATTCATGAATTACAAGAACAAGGGCGCGAACATTTGGATGAAGAAGATACTTTTCTGCCACCTAAATTTCGTGATTTTTCTCCTGAACAATTGGTATCACTAAAAGAATTGGCTGTAACGCGTATTGAAGCCTGGGCTCACCAACAACGCTTGATTGATCATCCCTTGCTGTTACCTATTTTGTATGCGTGGCGAAACTGGGGCAAGGAAGAAGAATGCCGGCGTTTTATAGATTCAATCACGAAAACAGATCCTGGTCTTATTAAATTTTTGGCGGCTGTCTTATCACCTGCTATTAATGAAGCCATGACCGCTTATAAAATTGATCCGGCATGGAAAAATTATTTGAATACAATGGATGATTTTATTGCGCCGCGTTTGTTAGAAGAACACGCAAAAATAGTATTCGAAGATCAATACTTTGAAAAATTGAGCGAACGTGATCAACTTGCGCTAATGATATTTTTAGATTTAACAAAAGCAAGCACGAAGAAAATTATTCCCAACACCAGTGCCCCTTAATCCAATTGCGCAACCACACTAAAAAATACACGCGGTGCAGCTCCGTTACCACGGTTAACTGTTATACCATTGACAACCACTTGGCTAGTTTCAGTTAATGCCAACACCTGCTTTGTCAACGGTTGGGCCCACATGATGTTGCCGCTCACCCAACGCATCATAGCAAACCGTGCACCCAATCCAGTTGAAAGCGCAGTTTGTTTGGTGGGCACACCGACCACCCGTTTGTAATTCCACATACCACCGGCATCATAAAACACATAAAACTGAATATTTTGTATGTAATATTTTTGCAACGTTAAGTCATAGCGTCCTTCCACGCTACCGGCCATTCCTTTATCACCAATGATTTCCGCAACATCATACCCTCGGCCCAATTGGCTACCACCATAAGTGAATTGTTCCGATGCTAATAACGGATTAAATGCCCACTGTCCTTTAAAAATCCCAAACAAAGAAAAGTGGCCGTAGATGGCTTGTAAACGGCTCATCACCATATCAAATTTAGTGTAATCCCCTCGACCACCGGGACGTGATGTTTGTGCGGTTTCAGGATCGGTATTGGTTGTATAACCAAACAAAGGTAATCCTTGACGCAATTCAAAATTCATCATGTTGGCACCATACCAACTGTCAGAAAAATTATAATTGGCACTTAAACCGACACTACGCAAATGATCCGTATAGAGTTGTTGGTTACCAAAATTGTTCACGGCGCTATCGAGATAATTAAAACTGGTTTGCACATTTAATGTTTTCGTGGGCTCACGAATAATAGGAAACTGTACATTGGTGTAATAATTCAAGTTCACACCATCCACTTCTTGTGGCTGCAACACAAATAAAGGATGGGTATGTGCGCGTGTCACACCGACTAACCAACGACGCCCTTCATCGTCAATCGCACCATTGTAATTGATGTCCGTATAAGTCAACTCTGTGCCACGCGGCGTTTTTGTAAAAGTCGCTTGCGTAAGGTCACCCGATGACAACAGAGAATTTAAGCCTAAATTGGCGGTCATTTGTTGCGGGCCAATATACAACGTGCCGTAATTATCATAAGACACATAGCCAGATAACAAACGATTCGTGGTTTCTAAGGTAAGATCGGCAGCACCGACGTTTGTTTTTGAAGGTGCTAAAACTGCTTTCACACCCGTCGCAGGAATTTCATTAGCTAAGGTCAAATAATATTGCATGCGCGACAATTGCAAAGGCCGCTTTCTTGCAATTTGTTTACCAAAGGCTTTCACTAAACATTTTGCGCCTTGCGGATCACCGGATACATACACTTTATCCAGATAGCCCTCGATAATTTGCACCTTAATCGTGCCATTTTTTACGTGTTGCGGGGGCAGAATGGCGCGAGAAATAATATAGCCACTGTTTCGATAATAATTAGTAATGTCTTGCACGATTTGGAAAAGATCAGCAACAGAAATAACTTTATGCAATTTATCTTTATATATAGGTAATAATTGCTCTGCAGTAAATACATGATTTCCCGTCAGCACAATGGCATTGAGCTTAAATTTTATTTTTTGCGCTGCCGCCATCATCGGAGAAGGTGGCGGTGGTTTAGGCTGAACAATTTGGCCTTGCGTCGGCGTCGTGATGCTTGGGGGAGGGCGAGATAAAGACTTACTCACTTGTTCTGGCAATACCGATCCTGGAAGGCCTTCATCAAGCGCCCATAGATCACCCACCAATGCGAGAAAAATAAGCATCCCTGTAATTTTTGAAGGTAACGTGCTCTTCATTCCATGCCTTCGCTTGCAATTCTTTCAAGACGATACTCAATTTAACGAAAACCAGCAACTGCAATCGCTTGTCACGCGTATTGCGGCTTTAAATACTTAAGAGAAGTTTGTCACTTTAATGAATAAAATATTTCCAGATTTCGCACAGATAGGATAGTATAGGCGTATTTTGTGTCAGGTATTTTGAAACTCATATTATTATAAGAATCGGGGTGTTACATGGAACTTCTGTCTGCGTCTTTAGTGCTTGAAAGCGGCGAATCTTTCCCGGGTCAAATTCCATTGCATCAAACGGAACCCTGTTATGGCGAAGTGGTGTTCAACACCGGCATGACGGGATACGTGGAAGCGCTGACTGACCCTTCCTATTCTGGTCAAATTTTAGTCTTCACCTACCCTCTCATTGGTAACTATGGAGTAGGCGCCGCCGCACAGTGGGAATCCTCTAAAGCCCATGTTCGCGGGGTCGTGATGTCTGAACTCACCGCCCAACACTCCAGCCATAGTGCTGAGCTTTCTTTGACCGAATGGCTGTCTCAACAAAATATTCCTTATATTGTCGGCGTGGATACGCGGGCATTAACCATTCGTTTACGTAAATCTGGCGTGGTGCCGGGAGTGATCTCACCCGCTAATCTGCAAGCTACTCAGTTTGAAGCCTTCGAAAAAATCAATTGGGTCCAAACAGCCTCCATCAAAGAACCTCGCTATTATGGCGAAGGGGAAAAATTAATTATCGCTATCGACTGCGGCATGAAAGAAAACATCATCCGTTGCTTGACCCAATACCCTGCTCGCATTAAGCGTGTTCCGCATAATTATGATTTTACCAATGAGCCTTTTGATGGCGTCTTTATTTCCAATGGTCCAGGCGACCCTATGCATTGCCTTGAGACAATTCAAATCATTCAAAAAGCCATGCAACAACAAAAACCCATGTTTGGTATTTGCTTAGGCACCCAATTAATGGCACTTGCTGCAGGCGCTAAAACTTATAAATTGCCTTTTGGTCATCGGGCACAAAACCAACCGTGCATGGACCTTACCTCGCGGCGCTGTTACCTAACTTCACAAAATCACAGCTATGCCATCGATGAAAAAACCCTACCTTCGGATTGGCGCGTCACATTTCGCAATTTGAATGATCAAAGTGTCGAAGGTATCGAACACCAGCAATTGCCATTTTTTTCCGTGCAATTTCATCCGGAAGCAGCACCTGGTCCGATGGACACGCAATGGTTGTTTAAAAAATTTTATGATTCAATCCATCAGCAATAAAGAGAATACTGCGCATGCATCTTCAGTTTAAAAAAGTTTTAATCTTAGGTTCAGGCGGCTTACGTATTGGTCAAGCAGGTGAGTTTGATTACTCCGGTTCACAAGCCATCAAAGCATTAAAAGAAGAAGGCATTAAAACGATTTTGGTCAATCCCAATATCGCAACCATCCAGACTGACCCACAGATGGCTGATGAAGTTTATTTGCAACCGCTCACACTGGATATCGTCACCAAAATCATCGAAAAAGAACGACCCGATGCGATCTTATTAGGCTTCGGCGGTCAAACGGCATTGAACTTAGGTTTGTTATTAGAACAAGAAGGCGTCTTGGCGCGTTACAATGTGGCTTCTTTAGGTACGCCGATTCATGCAATTAAACAAACTGAAGACCGTGATGTTTTCAAAAAAGAATTAGAAACCATCGGCATTAAATCACCCATCAGCCTTGCTGTCACTAACTTAGAAGATGCAGAAAAAGCAGCAGAAAAAATTGGCTATCCAGTCATGATCCGTTCTGGTTTTTCATTAGGGGGATTGGGTTCTGGTAAAGTTTCCTCAGTCACTGAATTACGTGAACGTGCTCAAGAATGTTTTGCGGGCTCTCCGCAAATACTCATCGAAGAGTATTTATTTGGCTGGCGCGAATTTGAATATGAAATTGTGCGTGACAAAGACGGCAATGCGCTCACCATTTGTAATATGGAAAACATGGATCCAATGGGCATTCATACCGGCGAAAGCATTGTGGTTGCACCCGCGCAAACACTAACGAATGAAGAACACCAGCGCTTACGTAATATTGCACTCAGCGTTGCCAATCATTTTGGCATTATCGGCGAATGCAATATTCAATATGCAGTGAATCCCGTCAATGGCGATTATCGCGTCATCGAAGTCAATGCACGCTTATCGCGTTCGAGTGCGTTAGCCTCCAAAGCAACCGGTTATCCTCTTGCTTTTGTCGCTACCAAATTGGCACTCGGTTGGTTGTTGCATGAAATTATCAATGGCGTTACCCAAGTTACTTGTGCTTTCTTCGAACCTGCGCTCGATTATTTAGTAGTAAAAATCCCTCGTTGGGATACACAAAAATTGCGTAGTGCTGGACGCACCATCGGCACCGAAATGAAAAGCGTGGGTGAAGTCATGGGCATTGGCCGCTCTTTTCCTGAAGCCTTACAAAAGGCAGTAGGCATGCTGAACATCGGCGCCAGTTGCTTAAGTGATTATCCGCAACAACTCGAAAAACCTGAACACGAAATCGAATACCCTACTGATCGTCGCCTCTTTGCGTTGTATCAATTTTTCTTAAATGGCGGCACGGTAGAAAAAGCACATCACCTTAGCCAAATTGATCCTTGGTTTTTGCATCAAATCTGTCAGATTGCAAATTTTGAAACAACACTCAAACAACAATCGCTCTCGGCACTATCATTACGTAAGGCCAAAGAATTGGGTTTCTCTGATCGTGTGCTGGGTCGTTTTTTCAATCAATCGGAAGCGCATTTACGACAACAACGCATTGACGCAGGCATTATTCCTGTCGTCAAACAAATCGATACCTTGGCCGGTGAATTCGCCGCACAAACCAATTATCTCTACCTCACTTACCATGGCAAAGAAAATGACGTGGTGATGCTCGAGAGCAAACCCATTTTAGTCATTGGCTCAGGGCCTTATGCTATTGGTTCCTCAGTGGAATTCGATTGGTGTGCGGTGAACACATCACGCACGTTGCGCAAGCTGGATAAAAAATCGGTGTTAATTAATTCAAATCCAGAAACAGTTTCAACCGATTATGATGAATCCGATCGCCTTTATTTCGAACAATTAACGTTTGAGCGCATCCAAGACATTGCCGATTTTGAAAAACCGCAAGGCATTGTGGTATCAGTGGGCGGTCAGATCGCGAATAATTTAGCCATGCCCCTCGCTAAAGCGGGTTATCATTTGTTAGGCACAGCAGCAAGCGATATTGATCAGGCAGAAAATCGGCAAAAATTTTCAGCACTACTCACAGAACTCGGTATTGATCAACCCGCTTGGCAACATGTCACCAGCATTGAGGGTGCAAAACAATTTGCGAATGAAATGGGCTATCCTGTCGTCATCCGACCTTCGTATATCCTTTCCGGTGCGGCGATGAATTTAGCGTATGATGATGCGTCTTTGCATAAATATTTATTGCAAGCCGCTGAAATTTCGCCAGAGCATCCTGTCGTTATCTCTAAATTTATTCAAGATGCAAAAGAATTAGAAATTGATGGCATAGCCAAAGCAGGTCGCATCATTATAGAAGCCATTAATGAACACATCGAAAACGCAGGTGTTCATTCAGGGGATGCCACGTTGGTGCTACCACCACAAAATTTATATTTAGAAACGATCCGCCGCACTAAAAAAATCACGCGTCAAATTGTAGGTGCTTTAAATATTACAGGTCCTTTTAACATTCAATTTATTGCGAAAAATAATCATCTACAAGTGATCGAATGTAACTTGCGCGCATCGCGCTCATTGCCGTTCGTTTCTAAAGTCACTAATTATAATTTCATCGATATCTCAACCAAAGTAATCTTAGACATTCCTCTCCAAGACACCCATTATCAAACCTTGGAATTGGATTATGTGGGCGTGAAAGCACCGCAATTTTCTTATCAACGTCTTAAAGGTGCTGATCCTGTAGCGCACATTGAAATGGCATCCACCGGCGAAGTGGCTTGTTTGGGAGAAAATTTACCCGATGCATTTTGGCGCGCGTGGCTTGCTTCCGAGCAAACCATTGCACGTAAAAATTTATTGGTATCGATTGCTGATCCTTATAAAGCTAAATTACTACCTTTCTTGCTTAAACTTGAAGCCGCGGGCTGGCGTATTTTTAGCACGGAAGGAACCCACTCATTTTTATTTAAAAATGGTGTTGCAACGTATTTTGTATATAAAGCCAGCGAAAAAAGCGAACCCAATATTCAAACCCTCATTACACAGCGCAAAATTGATTTGATCATCAACATTCCAAGCAATACGACCTCTAAAATTCAGACTGATGGTTATAAAATTCGTCGCTTAGCCATCGATCATCACATTGCATTAATTACCAATGCACAAAAAGCACAGATCATGTTGCAATGTTTGATTGATTTAAAAGACACCGATTTATCAGTACATTCATGGCGCGAAATGATCGAGAAAAAAAATTATGACAATCAACTTATCCACCCATAATATGAAAGGCGGCAGCATGATCAATTCACTTTTTCAACGTGATTTTATTTCTACCAAACACATCACTTTAGAAGAAGTTAATTTAATCTTAGCAACCGCCACGCATTTTAAAACCCATCGAATCAACAATACGCTCAACAATAAACTCATCGCGAGTTGTTTCTTTGAGCCATCCACACGCACACGTTTGTCCTTTGAAACGGCTGCTTTGCGATCCGGTGGAAAAATTATCGGTTTTTCAAGTGACGAAGCGTTATCGATTCGCAAAGGTGAAACGCTCGCTGATACCATGCGTGTGATTTCAAGCTATGCAGACCTCATTATCCTTCGGCATCCCGCTGAAGGCGCGGCATGTCTCGCTGCCGAAATTGCGGATTGCCCCGTGATTAACGGCGGAGATGGTGCTAACCAACATCCTACGCAAGCTATGTTGGACTTGTTTACTATTAAAGAATATCAAAAAGAATTAAACGGCTTATCATTAGCCATTAGTGGCGATTTAAAATATGGCCGCGCCATTCATTCATTGATTGATGTTTGTTCTTTGTTCGATATGCGGTTATACCTAATATCACCTGAAATTTTGTCATTGCCAGATGCCATTTGTGATACGTTAAAAAAACGTGGCACGCGTTTTTCTTTCCATCAGTCACTCGAAGAAATCATTCCTAAGGTCGATATTTTATACATGACACGCATCCAACAAGAACGTTTTAGCAAAGCTGATTATGAATTGGTAAAAAATCAATTTATTCTAACAGCGAAATTATTAGATAAAGCGAAATCGAATCTTAAAGTTTTACATGCGTTACCGCGCGTGAATGAATTACATACGGATGTCGATACAACCCCGCATGCGTATTATTTTCAACAAGCTGCCAATGCTGTTCCCGTCCGCCAAGCCATTTTAGCGCTACTATTAAATGAGGCATTACCATGACCACTACACTTTCTGTAACTGCCATCAAACACGGGACCGTAATCGATCACGTTACACCAGGCCAAGCGTTACGTATTTTGCATTTGTTAGGCCTTGTGGACAGTCGCTATAAAGTCACGATTGGCTTGCATTTACCGAGCAAGCGCTTAGGCATGAAAGATTTAATCAAAATTGAAAACCGTATTTTGACTGAAAATGAAGCCAATGAAATTGTGGTGTTTGCACCCGATGCCACCATCAATGTCATTGAAAATTTTATTGTGGTGAACAAAATTACGACGCGCTTACCACATACCATGAAAGCAGTCTTCGATTGCCCCAACCCTGCGTGCATTACACAAACAGAGTCAGTGGACAGTTTGTTTTACATTAGCTCACGTCTGCGAAGCGTTAAATTAATTTGTCATTATTGTGATAAAACATTTGATCGTGATCAGGTCAATGTGAATATATAGGATGATATATAGGATGTGGTTACGTGTCATGTTAGTTGTCATACCAGCGAAAGCTGGTATCCAGAGTCAGGATTTTACTGGATGCCAGCTAAAAACGTGCTGGCATGACAAATGGTCGCTTCAAAGGTATAACGCAGCCATACTAAATACTTAACAAGTGCGAGAACATTCATGATTACATTGAACGGGGCAAAAACCATCAGCGGTGAGACAATCGATATCACTCTTGAGAATCCTGTCACAACAACCATTCCCGCAGGACACTTAACCGTGTTTCCTGGTTTAATTGATCCGCATGTGCATTTTCGCACCCCGGGCATGGAATACAAAGAAGATTGGCGCACAGCAAGCAAAGCTGCATTAGTTGGCGGTTACACTACCGTCTTTGATATGCCGAACACGATTCCGCCCACGGTTTCTGCCGAACTATTGCGTGATAAAAAAGCATTGATTGATGCACAATTAAAAGAAATCGGTATTCCACTGCGTTATGAATTGTATTTTGGCGCAGACAAAGCCCATCTCAGTGAAATTCACAACATTCGCGATCACGTCATTGGCATTAAAATTTTCATGGGATGCAGTACCGGGAATTTAGTGATTGATGATGATGAAAGTTTGCATGCGGTGTTTGCCATTGCTGCGACCCAAAATTTACTCGTAGCAGTGCATGCAGAAGATGAAGCTTTATTAAAAATCCGCAAACAACAATTGCAATCGACTCACTATTGCGATCACTCCGTGATTCGTAATATCGAAGTAGCCACACGCGCGGTTGAAAAAGCAATTGCTTTAACACGTATCTACGGTAATCGTTTATACGTTTTACATGTCAGTTCCGCTGAAGAAATTCAATTGATTCGCCAAGCAAAAGCAGAAGGTTTGGCCGTGTATGCAGAAACCACACCACATCATTTATTTTTGCATGATACGGCTTATGAACAATTACAAGGTAAAGCAGTAGTTAATCCCCCATTGCGCGCCAAAACACACCAAGACATTTTATTTGCCGCGATTCGTGACGGGATTATTGACACCATAGGCTCTGATCACGCACCACATTTACTGAGTGAAAAAGAAAAAAAATATGGTGAATGCCCTTCCGGTATGCCAGGCATTGAAACCACTTTGCCTTTATTACTCACTGCACACCATCAAGGATTATTATCATTATCACAAATTTTAAATTTAACGTGTTATCGCGCACGTGATATTTTTGGATTACCTGCCAATGATGACAAAGTGTTAGTAGATTTGGAGCAAACAAAAACAGTCAACAGCGCTGCACTGAAAACAAAATGCGGTTGGTCTGCTTTTGAAGGGCAATCATTGCGCGGCTGGCCTGTTTACGCTATCTTGCGTAATCAATTATTTGACTTAAATTCGATTTAATACAGTGAGAAACACACGATGAACCATTCACAATCACTTATTTTTTCTCTCTATCGCATTGGTGCTATTCAATTTGGTGAATTCAAATTAAAGAGCGGTCTCACGTCTTCCATTTATTTAAATTTACGTAAAATCATTTCGTATCCTGACATTTTGCGTACCATCAGTGCGGTCATGTGGGAAACCGTTTCACATTGTCATTTTGATCTTGTTTGCGGCGTTCCTTACACGGCATTGCCTATTGCAACCTGTCTTTCTCTAGAACATGACATTCCTATGATCATGCGACGCAAAGAAAAGAAGGATTATGGTACCAAACAATCCATTGAGGGCGTGTTTCAACCCGGTCAATCCTGCTTGATCATTGAAGATGTGATCACAACCGGTGGCAGCATCATTGAAACAGCGAATGATCTTAAAGAAGCGGGTTTACAAATTCATGATTTGATTGCTTTGATTGATCGTGAACAAGGCGGACGTGATAATCTTACACAGCAAAATTATCATGTGCATACGGTGCTTACAATCTCAGGTATTTTGCAAGAGTTACTACATTCATCCCTCATTAACGCAACGGAACGGCAACTCATCGAACAATTTCTTGCGGAGCAATCCGTGTAATGAACGTATCTTCTTTATCTTACGAAGCAAGAAGCCACGCCTGTCGGCATCCACTGGCTAAACGTTTATTACAACTCATGACCAATAAGCAAACCAACTTATCTGTTTCAGCCGATGTTACTTCGGCAAAAGCATTACTAACATTGGCCAATGCTATTGGCCCTGATATTTGTGTGCTAAAAACTCACATTGATATCATTGATGATTTCACACCTGCATTAACCGAACGTTTGCGCGAACTTGCCGATCGGCACGAATTTTTACTATTTGAAGATCGTAAATTTGCCGATATTGGTCACACGGTCATGCATCAATATGCCGGCGGTATTTATCGAATCGCTGATTGGGCAGATATTACAAACGCACATGCATTGCCTGGCCCTGGCATCGTTCAAGGTTTGGCACAGGCAGGACAAGCTAAACAGCGCGGCTTATTGTTATTAGCAGAAATGAGCTCCGCCGGTCATTTAATGGATAAAGCTTACGTGCAACAAACCCTGCGCATGGCTCAAGAATTTCCTGACTTTGTGATGGGTTTTATTACCCAACATGCACTCACCCCCGAACCTCACTGGTTAAATTTCACCCCTGGCATTAAGCTAACGCAAGAAGGCGATACGTTAGGACAGCAATATGTCACGCCGGAACAAGCCATCGTCGATCATGGAACAGACATTATCATTGTGGGTCGCGGTATTTTAAAAGTATCTCATCCCCAAGCTGAAGCCGCACGCTATCGGCAAGCCGGTTGGGATGCGTATCAGCAACGCCTCTTGGTGTTGAAGCAATAAAACGACTTGTCATATCAGGAGAGAAGCTTGTCATCCCGAACGCCGTGAAGGATCTCCCACTATTGAGGAGATCCCTCGCTACGCTCGGGATGACATTTCTTACTCGGGATGACAGTTGCGCGGAAGACTCACTGAAGGATATTGACTATTAGAGTCTTACTCTAAGTTTATGTACAATAGGCGCCGGTCCGTTCTGAGGTAGAACTTATAGGAGATGCTTAAATGGCTCAATCCGCCGATGAGGTTATTATGCAAAGTAAACAATACATTAATTTATCCATGCAAGAATTGGTTGAGGCTGCTTTAGCCCGTCAAGAGGGCGAGTTAGCATCGAATCAAGCCTTGGTAGTAAAAACTGGCCCGCGCACTGGCCGTTCACCCAAAGACCGCTTTATTGTTCGTGATGCGATAACAGAATCCGCTGTCGATTGGAACATCATCAATCAGCCCATCAGCCAAGAAAAATTTAATATTTTATGGCAAAAATCTGAACAATACTTGCAAAATAAAGATGCTTGTTTTATTTCATACCTGCGCGTAGGCGAACATGACACCTTGGGCATCCCCGTAAAAGTAATGACTGAATTGGCTTGGCATAATTTGTTTGCCCATGTTTTATTTATACGTCCTGAACATCCTTCTACCAGTGATACACCTAATCAGTGGACCATTTTAAGCACGCCTGGTTTAAGCACTGATCCTAAAGATGGTGTTAATGGCGATGCTGCCGTCATATTGAATTTCACTCAACGTCGTATTCTCATTTCTGGCACTTATTATGCCGGTGAAATGAAAAAAGCTATGTTCTCCGTATTAAACTTTTTATTACCCAAAAATGACATTTTGCCTATGCACTGCGCCGCAAATTCAGGCAAAGATGGTGATACAGTGCTTTTCTTTGGCTTATCTGGCACTGGCAAAACCACTTTATCAGCAGACCCTGAGCGTTTTTTGATTGGTGATGACGAGCATGGCTGGGGTGAAGATGGCGTTTTCAATTTTGAAGGTGGTTGTTATGCAAAATGCATCGACCTTTCCCAAGAACGCGAACCCCTTATTTGGAATGCGATTAAATTTGGCGCTGTGATTGAAAACGTTGTTCTCGATCCTAAAACCAAAGTACCTAATTATGCGGATGCAAGTCTCACGCAAAATACCCGCGCAGCTTACCCGCGAGAATTTATCCCTCAACGTGTGGAAAATAATAGAGGGGAACAGCCGCATGCCATTCTTTTCTTAACTTGCGACCTTTATGGTGTGTTGCCACCCATTGCGCATCTTTCACCTGAACAAGCCGCGTATTATTTCTTGAGTGGCTACACCGCTTTAGTAGGTAGTACGGAGGTTGGTCAAGGCAGTGGCATTAAACCCACCTTTAGTACTTGCTTTGGCGCTCCTTTTTTCCCGCGCCGTCCGCAAGAATATGCAGAACTATTAATGAAGCGTTTACGCAATCATGACACGCAAGTCTTTTTAGTAAACACGGGCTGGACAGGTGGTGCGCATGGGAAAGGCGGTGAACGTTTTTCTATTCCTACGACTCGCGCCGTGGTACGCGCTATCGTCAATGGTTCGCTGAAACATGCTGACTATGAAACCTTGCCTGGATTTAACTTTGAAATTCCGAAAACGGTTGCTGGTGTGGAAACAAAATTACTCAATCCGCGGAACGCGTGGAGTGATGTGGTAGCACATGATAACAATGCACGTGTGTTAATCACCCAATTCATCGAAAACTTCAAACGTTTCGATGTGAGTGAAGCCATTAAAAACGCAGGTCCGGTGGTGGAGTAACAGAACGACTTGTCATGACCTAAAATAGAAGCGAGTCATTCCTCGCTTCGTTCAAACCACCGGCCGCGTGTCATCCCGAACGAAGTGAGGGATCTCCTTCTAGGAGATCCCTCGTCGTAAAAAAACACTCCTCGGGATGACAGCGAGAGTGAGAATAGGTGACAGTGTAAAAAACACTCCAGGAAAGACAATATTGTGGGTGCCTTTCAGGATGACATCACCGTCATAGGACTGCCAGCTTTCGCTAACATGACAAACTAATCCTGCTAGTGTAGGAACTCAACCATGACAACCACTCTCACTGACCTCCAAAAACGCATCCATGATTACGAAAAGACATATCATCGAACCGCACATTCCGTGCGACTATTAGCCGTCAGCAAAGCACAATCTATCGAGAAAATAGCGAGCCTTTATCAGCAAGGGCAGCGTGCGTTCGGAGAAAATTACCTCCAAGAAGCGTTACTGAAAATACCAGCGTTACCAACCGACATTGAATGGCATTTTATTGGCACACTGCAACGCAATAAAACACGACGCGTTGCTGAAAACTTTGCTTGGGTACAAAGCGTCACCAGCATCGAACTCGCTAAACGTTTAAATGAACAACGGCCATCGCATTTACTACCGCTTAATATTTGCATTGAAATTAATCTTCAACAAGAACATAGCAAAAGCGGTGTATACCTTAATGATGTTGAAACCTTAATGAACTATTGTGCGACACGATCGAATTTAAAATTGCGCGGCATAATGGCCATTCCGCAACCGCAATCGTCATTCACTGCACAATGTGCCGTGTTTCATGAATTGCATACATTGTATCAATCATTGCAAATGCAAGGTTTTGCTCTCGATACGTTATCAATGGGAATGTCTGATGATTTTGAAGCCGCTATTGCTGAGGGGACTACGCTGATTCGCATTGGTCGAGCTTTGTTTGGCGAGCGCGTTTAAACGTCCCTATTTTACCACACTTTAAATGATTTTTTTTAAGGTACATTATAGGTAATAAGAACAATGACGTGAGGCGGGAGCCATGGATAAAAAATATGTCACATTTGCTATTTTGTTTTTTTCTGTACTTATCTTCTCTTTGATTTTTGTTGTAACTAAGACTATTCCGCCTATTCCCTTATCACCCTCTGCAACTTTGGCTAAATCAACAACTATCTCAGATAAATTAGCCGAAAAAAAAACTAATTCCTCTCAGCCTCTTTCCACCGACGATAAAAAAAATAAGCCTACGGTGACTGCAAGCGCTACAGAAGACGATGAAGACGACGAAGATGAGGATAACAATTCTAAAAACATCACCTCGGAAGCCAAACCGCATGTTGTACACCAAGGTCCACAGGTGAAAGGTATCTACTTAACACAGTGGACATTAGAAAATACTGCTCTACTTAACTATATAATTAAACATGCAAAAGCGGCAGGTATTGATACTTTTATCGTGGATATGGAGCTTCCTTCCAAACGCTATCAAACCAACATCGCTCTGGTTAAAGCCAATCATATTAATTACATTGCGCGCATCATTATGTTTCCTAATGGGGGTGGCAAACCTGAAGAAATCGCCAATCCAGAAGTTTGGCAACGCAAATACGCTTTAGTGAGGCAAGCCATTGAATGGGGCGCATCCACCATCCAACTCGACTACATTCGCTATAGTTCTAAAGAGCCGGCTTCATCCGAGCATGCCAAAAATGTGTATAAAATTATTCAGTGGTATAAAAATAAATTGGCCGAACAAAATATTCCTTTGCAAGTTGACGTGTTTGGCATCACTAGCCTGGGCGAATCTAAACACATTGGCCAAAATGTACAAATGTTTGCACAAAGTGTAGATGCCATTTGCCCGATGGTTTACCCTTCACATTTTGTTCCTTTCCCAGAACATTTCCAGCATCCGTACGATACGGTTTATAACTCTTTAGAATTACTGCAACGCCAATTTAATTATCAAATGCCTATCAAAATGTATGCCTACATTGAGTTGTCGAATTATCACTACCCCATGACACACGCTAAAACATTGGAATACATCAAAGCGCAGATACGTGCCGTTAAGGCAGTCGGTGCTGATGGTTGGTATGCCTGGAGTCCGCATAACCGTTACGACAACTTATTTTATATTTTGGAAAATAAAGAATTAGAAGATTAAAGTGGTTGCTTGCTCTGCTCGCCGTGCTGTGACAATAACCCCTCTTTCGAGGGGTTTATTGTTTTAGAAGCTTTGATTTTTTACGTGCGTGTATGTAATTCCGTGCGCATGCGTTGAGGTATCCTCTGGATTGGTTACTGGCGATCCTAAAAAAATCGGGCCCCCTTTCAAACTATCGATACGGTGCTGCTGCTTAGGAGAAGCCGGTGGAGAAGGCTTCGGTGATAATTGATGTTCTTTCTTGCGTTGCACGCCCGCGCACAAATTAAATTCTATTTCATAGTCTGCGGTTAAGTTCTTTCTTTCTAATTGCAGACGATCATTTTCTTTATACACTTGATAACGTTTGTAGCCAAAATAAAGTCCCACGCCAAAAGCGACAGCCAACGCAACACCTAATCCAATAGGTCCTGTCAATGCAACAGCTAAAGCCGATCCTGCAAAAGCAACAGAAATCGCCAACGTCAACGCATAATACGTATAAAAAAGCGTGGAGCTTACAAGCATCAATGTGCCTAATGAATCACTCGCTTTTTGCCAACGATTTTTATCCGCTGTTTTGGGAGGCGGCACTGCTTGCTGAGGTTTTTGCACCTCAGGATGTTTAGCCAAATACAGTTCTGCGCACGCCTTTTTTAAGAGTAGTAATTCTTCTTCCTTCCTTTCTTCTTTTTCTGTCGCCTCTATTCCGCGATAGGTTCCGATAAAAGACACAACACCAACTACCCCGAACAAAATACCAAATCCCCCTGTTGCGGCCACAATGGAGGCCAATGAAAGGGACGCAGTGAGTGTAAATAATGCATCGATAATTAAAGCCACTGCGGTAACAGGATTAATAAGATTCAATAATGATTCATCAATGGTTTTAAAGCGGAGACGATTCGCCAAACTGGATTTGGCATGCAATGCTTGCCCTACTTTTTTTAAACCCTTGTACCTCGGTGGGAATTTTTTCTTAAGCGCAGCAAAATCTTGGCATTGCATGATTGCATATAAGCCATCCTCATCCTCTTGAAAGGCCTCCAGTACAGCAATATCTTCTGGGCTTAAGGTGTCTAGTAGCAACGACGTCACTCCCCTATAGTGGTTTTTTTGTAAATTTATTGCACATTTTAGAGAATTAAATGGCCAATTGCAATTTTTTTGATGTTTTTTCAGCATTTAATGACAAAACGCATTGCATAAGGAATTAACCAAAGCCATTTAGGATATGTTTAAATACAAGTTTTTAGGGGTAGGTAATGACTTTTCCAAAAATAGCCATTCTGGGCGCCGGTAACATGGGCAAAAGTCTGATCGGGGGCTTAATTAAAAAAGGCTGCCCTAGTAGCCAATTATGCATTGCTGACCCTAACCTCGCTAAAAGAACGCAACTGCACGACCTTTTTCAAGTGACAACGACGGCCGACAATGCCATTGCCGTTGAACAAGCAGCTTGTGTCATTTTTGCAGTAAAGCCGCAAAATATGGCGGAAGCAGCATATAGTGTGCGAAACCTTATCCAAAGTCATCACCCCCTGATTATCTCCATTGCCGCCGGTGTACGCGAAGAAACTCTGAGCAATGCATTGGGTGGCGCCCCACTTGCCATCGTTCGTGCCATGCCCAATACTGCTGCACTCCTAAACTGTGCGGCCATCGGCATGCATGCCAATGCTACAGTCAATACCGCACAGCGTGACTTAGCCGCATTAATTTTAGGCGCATTGGGAATGACTGTGTGGTTAGAAAATGAAGCATTGCTGGACGTGGTTACTGCGCTTTCAGGCAGCGGTCCTGCTTATTTTTTCTATATGATGGATGCCCTACAACAGGCTGCCGAAGCTTTAGGTTTACCCAAAGAAACTGCGCGTCTGCTTACTGCACAAACGGCTTTGGGCGCTGCACGCATGGCGTTAGAGACGCCACACTCTTTTCACGACTTGTTGCAACAAGTCATGTCGCCTGGAGGCACCACTGAAAAAGCGATTCATCTTTTAGAAAATCATCACGTTGCACAGAGTTACGAAGAAGCCATTCATGCTGCTAAACAACGTTCCGAAGAATTAGCCAACCTATCGAAGGAAAAACACTAATGCCTAACGCTATTCATACCGCCTTATTATTTTTAATTGAAACATTATGCAGTTTATATTTATTTGTACTGATGATTCGAATTGTATTGGTATGGATTCGTTCCGATTACTTTAATCCATTAACACAATTCATCGTCAAATTAACAAATGCCTTCGTCAAACCGTTGCGTCGGATTTTACCCAACATCTATCGTTTAGAATTAGCCAGTGTCGTGCTCGCCTTTTTGTTAGGTCTGATTAAATTTTCCTTACTTGCTTATTTGAATGTGGGTTTAGCGAATGTATTGGGATTATCGGTTCTGTCATTAGGAGATATGTTAGCTACATTGCTGCAAGTCTTTACTTACGCCATTCTTTTACAAGCACTATTAAGCTTTGTACAACCCTTTTCGCCTATCAATATTATTTTGCATCGCTTCACGGCGCCTATCATGCAACCCCTTCAACGCATCATTCCACCGATTGCTGGTTTAGATTTATCACCCATTCCTGCGCTCATTGGTTTGCAATTGTTAAGTATTTTGATTGTGAATCCACTCATGGCATGGGGTCAAGGTATTGCATTTAATTAACACGGATTAAAAAAATGAAAATCGTCTTAGCCAGTAATAACCAAGGCAAAATTAGAGAATTCAATCATCTATTCGCTGAATTATCTATTGAGCTTATTCCGCAAAGCCAATTTGGCATTCATGATGTTGACGAAACAGCACTGACCTTTGTAGAAAATGCCTTAATCAAAGCAAGGCATGCCTCTAACATGGCGCGATTACCTGCAATCGCTGATGATTCGGGTTTGGTGGTCCATGCATTGCAAGGCGAACCTGGTATTTACTCAGCGCGGTATGCAGGAGTAAAGGCAACCGACCAAGACAACCTCACAAAATTAGTGCATCGCTTGCATTCTTTCCCAGCGGAAGAACGCACTGCTTATTATTATTGTGCTTTGGTATTTATCCAAACGGGCGCTGACCCCACGCCACTCATTGGTGAGGGCCGATGGTCAGGATTAATCATCGACTCGCCGCGCGGTACGAAAGGTTTTGGTTATGATCCTATTTTTTATGTGCCCAGTTTACAACAGACAGCAGCAGAATTAGATGCCACGGTTAAAAATCAAATGAGTCATCGTGGCATGGCAATGCAAGCCCTATTTGCTAAATTAAAGGATCGCGTATGACGCTTGCCGTATCTGTCAAACAGCTTACCAAACATTATCCCCATGGTATTACAGCGTTAAAAGGCATCAATCTTGATGTACAAGAAGGCGATTTTTTTGCGCTGTTAGGACCTAATGGTGCAGGTAAATCAACAACCATTGGTATTATTTCTTCATTAGTCACAAAAACCAGTGGCATCATCGAAATATTTGGTCATCACCTGGATAAAGAACCTGCGCAATCGAAATCATTGATTGGTGTCGTGCCACAAGAAATTAATTTTGCATTGTTTGAAAGTATTCAACAAATTTTGATAGATCAAGCAGGCTATTATGGTATTCCTCGTCGTATTGCTTTACAGCGATCCGAAATTTATTTAAAAGAACTGGGTTTATGGACGATGCGCAACCACCCGGCAATGCGTTTATCTGGCGGCATGAAACGACGCTTAATGATTGCACGAGCGTTAATGAATCATCCCAAATTACTTATTTTAGATGAGCCTACCGCCGGTGTAGACATTGAATTGCGTTATACCTTGTGGCACTTCTTAAAAAAACTCAATCAAGCCGGCACTACAATTATTTTAACGACACATTACCTTGAAGAAGCAGAACAACTTTGTAAACATGTTGCCATTATCGATCATGGTGAAATCATTGAAAATGCAACCGTAAAATCGTTGCTCTCACGCTTGGATGTACAAACTATTATTTTAGAATTAACCAAACCCACGCATCATCAACCTAATTTATTACCTTTTCAATATCAAAAAATTGATGACAGCACGTTAGAAGTTCACCTGCAACGCGGTCAGCACGTCAATGATTTATTTTCTATGCTCACTGAGCAAGGTTTAATAGTAAATAGCTTTCGCAATAAAACTAATCGATTGGAAGAATTATTCGTACGGCTCATCATGAAACATAAGGCGTATTGACCATTCGAAGCGAGAATGGTCAATACATTAATTTTTCTTAATCGAAATAAAATAGGTAGTAATTATTTTCTGCCTGGGTTGAAACATGAGCTATTAATAATATTAGAGAATTCCTTTAGCGCTGACTCTTCCTGAGAAGAAGACTGCCTAGCTTGCGGTGTGCGTGTAATTTGACTCTTATTCATCGTTTCCACAAATCTAAATTGCCGAACAATATTTGCAAACTTAGGCACTTCTATTCTTGGACGTGTTGGCTTAGGTGTGGGTTCACATGGTTCTGTACTGCGTGAGTGCTTGCGTGAGAATGTGGTAAGTGAACTATCTAAACTCGACTTTTTTGAATCCTGACAATTTTCTGCTTCCTTTGTTGCGATAGTTTTTCTTAGCAGAGTCATCTTTTTATAGGAAGCAAGCAATTCTTCTTTTAAACGAACAATTCTTTCTAAATTATCTGCTTGTTCTTGAGAATAGTTAAAATCAGCTTCTGATTTATATAGACGCGCTCGTATATCCGCTACAATTGTTTCTGGAGCTTCTTCTAACATGCTTTCACATCGCAAGAATGTTTGTCTTAGTGTTGCAAGACTTGCTGATTGATTTTTTACTAATGCTTTATAGTTATATAAAGAGGATTTATTACGATCAAGCGTATCATTCGCATATTTTAATTGTGTTAATTCCTGCTCTAGATTTAGACAAGACATCTTGAGCATAGCGAGCTCTTGTTTATTTTTCTCAAGCGAGTCTAAATCAGTATTTTCTATACGAATTATTGAGCGTTGCATAATGATTACCTTTTAATGAATGGGTTTATTGTTTTTGTTTAACGTTTATACTCAGTGCAACGTTAATAATTCTTTCTCTCTACTGCTTGAGGTGTTGCATGCTTAAACGAACGGGATTTTATCCTACCTGGGTTGCTCTTGTAACCCTTCTTTGGAAAGAAATTCATCGGTTTGTTCGAATTTGGTCACAAACTCTATTACCTCCCGCCATTACCATGACGCTTTATTTCATTATTTTTGGTAAATTTATTGGCTCTCAACTCAAGCACATTGGTAATTTCAGCTATATTCAATACATTACCCCCGGTTTGATTTTAATGTCGATTATGACCAATTCGTACGCAAACACCTCATCTTCTTTTTTTCTTACTAAATTTAATAAAAGCATCGAAGAAATGCTGGTCTCTCCAATGCCGAATCTAATTATTTTGTTAGGTTTTATGTTAGGGGGAACAGTACGTGGCATAATGGTAGGTTTTTTAGTAGCCTGCATTGCACTTTTATTTACGCACATTCCCTTACAGCATCCCTTGGTTGTGGTCAGCATGGCCATACTTGCGTCTGCTGTATTTTCTTTAGGTGGATTGATTAATGGGGTATTTGCAAAACGCTTTGATGATATCGCATTTATTCCTACGTTTGTGCTAACACCGCTAACTTATTTAGGTGGCGTATTTTTTTCAGTGCATCAATTGCCAAGTCCTTGGTCGAGCATCGCTAAATTTAATCCCATCTTAGACATGGTCGATGCCTTTCGATACGGTTGGCTCAGTATTTCTGATCTAAATATTTATATAGGATTTTTATTTATCGTCAGTTTATTTATTTGTTTATTCTTTTTAGCTTGGTATTTATTAAATAAGGGCATCGGGATAAAAGTTTGACATGCATAAAGTAGCTGATTACTCTTTCTTATCATTACTTGGAATCTTTTCATAAGGATTGATTATGTTTAAACAAATTGTCATTTTAATTGCTTTAAGTGCAGCCATTGTTTTTGCAATGTCTTATGCACAAATCGGTGTCACTTGGTTACTCACCGCACATGATTGGGTTTCTCAATTATTAACCGATGTATTTTCAGCTGGACAAGCAGGTAATGTAGCACGCGGTTTAATTGCTTTATTAAGTATCCCGGTAATTGTTGGTCTCATTCCAGCCATTGTGTATTGGTTTTTACGTCGGCACTGGTTTCCTTATTTCATGCCAATCGTCTGGGTCGTATGGCTCATTCAAGCCGGCGCATTGTTAATGGTGTATAAGACGACCGCGATGTGAGTTTACCTCAAGCAACTTGTCATGCCAGCGAAAGCATTTGTCATCCTGAGTGAGCTGTTCTTTAGCCCGCGAAGGATCTCCCACCATTGAGGAGATCCCTCGCTATGCTCGGGATGACAGCAGAGGGCTTCAGAGAAAGCCATTAAATACGACTAGCCGTTGTCACCATAACCTTCGACGTGAATGTCATCGCGATTTGAATAGGACGCGGTAGGGTGTGTGCGCCTGCTTCCAGTGCATCATGCCGATGGATCGCTTCATCAATCTTCATTTGCGCGAGAATGGAATGGCTACGTTGGTCTTGGGGAGCAAGCGTATGTAAATGTTTGTCCAAATGCTTCACCACTTGCCGTTCGGTTTCAGCCACAAATCCCAGACTCCATTGATCGCCCGCTAAACCCGCTGCTAGCCCAATGCAGAATGAACCCACGTACCAAAAGGGATTTAAATAACTGGTATGGCTGTGCAATTCCGTTAAACGCTCGCGGCACCACGTTAAATGATCGCCTTCTTCAAGAGCCGCCTGCTGTAATTGCGCTTGCAATGCCTTTGAACGGGATGAAAGGGTTTGACCGTGGTAAAGTGCTTGCGCGCAAATTTCGCCGGCATGATTGATGCGCATAAGCGCGGCCGATTGCCGACGCTCGGTAGCAGTGAGTGAATCCTCGGCAAGATTAACTGCAGGATTTGCCCTGCCCGTCGTGGGATTTGTGCCAGTAATGGATCGCAAGGCTTGATCAAATTGCAAACAAAAACGATCGATCAGCGTAAAATGGCGCGTGGCTTTCATAATAAACCTTTAGGTATGGTTTTCAGGAAAAGCTATATATAATCCGCCCCTATGTCAAATTCATTCCAATCCAAATTAGTTAAAAAACACCCTCGTCTTCCGGCGCGAGTCATGCAAATTAAAACACCGCATGGCGAGCTCATGACGCCTGCTTTCATGCCAGTGGGTACGCGCGCCATGATGAATTACGTCACCCCCGCGGATTTGCATCAAAGTCATAGTGAGTTAATTTTAGGCGGCAATACCTACCATATGTTATGCACGCCAGGCATGGAAACGATCGAACAAGTCGGTGGCATGCACCGGTTTATGGGTTGGAACAAAAGCATGTTAACGGACAGCGGCGGCTTTCAAGTATTCAGCTTATCCAAAAAAGGTTCTATTTGTATCATCGATGAAAATGGCGCGCACTTCAAACATCCTATTACCGGCAAGATTCTGCATCTTAATTCGGTGACTTCCATTCAGGCACAAAAAATCATTGGTGCAGACATCATCATGGCTTTCGATCAATGCACACCTGAAGACGGTGGCCGCGAAGCTGCATTAGCCGCCTTAGACCGTACACATCGTTGGTTGCTTTTGTCTAAAGAAGAACATGAAAAAAATACTTACTCGGTTTACGGCTTAAAACAAGCTTTATTTGGCATTATTCAAGGCGGTAGTTTTCGGGATTTACGCGAAGTGAGCACCGAATTTATTTTGGCGCAAGACTTGGATGGCATTGGTATTGGGGGTGAAGTGATTGGATTTGATATGCCCAAAACGCTCGAAATCGTAGATTGGATTCGGCCCATGCTGCCTGATAATAAAGTGCGTTACACCATGGGCGTGGGTTTAAATCCACAAGACTTGATTGATGTCGTGGCTAAAGGTGTCGATATTTTTGATTGTGTCGCACCCACACGCAATGCGCGGCATGGCACGCTGTATAATGGGCAAATTATCGAAGAAGATGGCTGGCTCGCTTTTCGTGGTGAAGAAAAAAATAGCCGCATTTTAATTAAAAAAAGCCAATATGCGAGAGACACTAATCCCATTATGCCAGGTTGTGATTGCTACACTTGCCAACATTTTTCCCGTGCTTACCTGCATTATTTATTTAAAGAAGGTTTAATTGCATATTTTCATCTCGCCAGCATTCACAATCTCCATGTGATGCAGGCCGTGTGCATCAAAATGCGTGAAATCATTTTTCGCGATTCACAATAGAAAGAATTTCCGCGAAGTAGAGATGGATTGCTTCGTCGCAGAAAACGCTCCTCGCAATGACGAGCTCGAGGTAATTGTACCGTTCGTGCCTTCGGAGGCTGCGTAGCAGCCGTCTCGAAGGGCATCATTGCGAGGAGCGTTTTCTGCGACGAAGCAATCCACGTATAATACTGCCGGTTACCCTTGAACCTAGACCCTTTAAGCAATTCTGTGTAGCATCATAATAGGTTTCGATGCACAAGGACGTGTCATGTTAACTATCAATGTTCATTTCGAATTAGTCATGTTTTTTAGAGTCTTGCTTGCCTGTTTTTTAGGGGGATTGATTGGTTGGGAACGTGAACGGCATCGCAATATCATTACCGCAGGTATTCGTACCTATGGCGCTATTGCCTTAGGATCGTGTGTGTTTGGCATTATGAGTTATTTTACGAATCCCATTGACCCTTCGCGTATTGCCGCACAAGTCGTGACTGGCATTGGGTTTTTAGGTGGCGGTATTATTTTTCGTCAAGGTGATTATGTCACCGGCTTAACAACCGCTGCTACCTTATGGGCAACAGCTGCTGTCGGTTTAACGATCGCCTTTGGTTTATATTTTGTCGGCATCTTCATTGCGCTGTTGATTTACCTGTTGCTTTATCTACCGCGCATTGCATGGTGGAAGAAGATTTCTGCGAAGTAGCATTCCACATATGACCCGGATGAAATAAAAAACATTTCATCCGGGCTACACTTTCGAAGACGTCATTGCGAGGAGCGCTTTTTGTGAGTGAGCAATCCACTGCTAGCCTGACAAGGCTTACGCCCCCTGGGCTTCTTTCACCAACTGCTGTAATTCGCCGGTTTCAAACATTTCAGCCATGATGTCACTACCGCCAATGAATTCGCCTTTCACATACAATTGAGGAACCGTCGGCCAGTTCGAATAGGCTTTAATGCCTTGACGAACTTCATCGGCTTGCAATACATCAACCGTAGTAAATTGTGCTTGGCAGGATTTTAAAAGATTAACAGCACGAGCGGAAAAACCACACATCGGCAATTCTGCATTACCTTTCATGTATAAAATAATCGTGTTTTCTTCGATTTGCTGTTTAATTTTATCTTGAATAGACATGCTACATTTCCTCTTTATAAAAGACCTAATTGTAATTTTGCTTCATCACTCATTTTATCTCTGTCCCAAGGTGGATCGAAAACCAAATTCACCTTCACCGTGTTCACATGTTGAATTTTTCGTAATTTATCTTCAATTTCGGTCACCAATACTGGCCCCATGCCACAGCCGGCTGCGGTTAATGTCATGGTAATAATGATATCAACCTCATTTTTACCGCAGGGAAACACCTCACATCCATAGATTAAACCAAGGTCAACAATATTGACGGGGATTTCAGGATCGAAACAGGTTCTTAATTGCGCCCAAATTTTATCTTCAAGCGATCCTTCCATGCTATTAATATCCGGCGATTCTAAAACAACTAAGCCCAATGCGTCACCATCCTTGCCCGCAACACGTACTAAATTGCCATTCACATACACCGTATAAGAATCACCTAATGCTTGTGTTACAAACACTTGTGTTCCCGGTTGCAATCGCACTTTAACGCCGGAAGGAATCAAGCTAACATCGATTTCACGTCGTACTTCTAATGCTGTCTCGCGCAAACTCACACCTCATCACTCAATATGAAAACTTTCGCCACAACCACAACGACTGGTTTCATTAGGATTCGTAAATAGTAAACGCTTTTGTTTCAATCCCGTTTTTTCTTCTTCAATAAAATCTACGTGCACGCCTTGTAATAACTCTAACCACACGGTATCCACATACACCGTAACTTGATGGTCAATTTGAAATTTGATATCGCTCGGATTCACATCATGTACAATACTAGGTAAATACGAATAACCTGAACAGCCGGTTTTTTTAACAGAAAGACGAAAACCGATCCCCTGTTGTTTTTCCAACATGCTCTTAATATACAGTGAAGCGGTTTCAGTAAATGTAATGTTTGGATTCATCGCATCAATTCTCCTATTCAGTGCTAATGGGATGAGGATGGTTTTCTAATGCTGCATTCAGTGTGCGCCAAGCCAAGGTGGCGCATTTCACACGAATCGGAAATGTCGCGACCCCACCAAAAGCAGCTAACTTACCTAAATCAAATTCGCATTGGCCCGATGTGACTAATTTATGAAAATGACCAAACAATTCTGCCACTTGTGCCAGTGTTTTGCCTTTAATGGCATCAATCATTAAAGACGTCGACGCCATGGAAATAGCGCAACCGTTGCCTTCAAAACGTGCGTCCATAATCACGCCATTGTCTTCTTTCACATACAACATCAGTTTATCGCCACACAAAGGATTGTGACCTAATTGCGAATGCGTTGCCGCCGGAAGCATACCGGTGTGACGCGGTTGTTTACCGTGATCCATAATAATTTCTTGATACAAGTCACGTAATGACATTTATGCAAATAACCTCTTCGCTAATTGCAATGCTACGATCAACGCATCGATATCTTCTTTTGTGGTATAAACACCAAACGATGCGCGAACGGTTGCTGGAACATTTAAATATTGCATCAAAGGCATTGCACAATGATGGCCTGCACGCACAGCGATGCCTTCATGATCTAAAATGGTGCCTACATCATGCGGATGAATACCATCGACCACCAACGATAACACACCGACATTGGGATGATCGCCACCCAATACGATCACATTGGCAATGGAACGCAATTGTGTTCTCGCATACGCCACTAAGTCTTGATCATGTGCAACAATGTGTGACATGCCGATGGTTTGTAAATAACGTAATGCAGCGCCCATGCCAATAACACCAGCGATGTCTGGCGTGCCTGCTTCAAACTTATGTGGCGCTGGCAAAAACGTAGCGCCTGCAAATGAAACCGTCTCAATCATACTGCCGCCGCCGTGATAAGGCGACATCGCAGCAAGCAATGCGGCTTTTCCATACAACACACCCGCTGACGGTCCATAGCATTTATGGGCTGAAAACACATAAAAGTCACAATCTAAATCTTGCACATCCACCGGTAAATGAGGAACGGCTTGCGCACCATCCACCAACACAGGTATTTGACGCGCATGCGCAGCAGCAACAATGGCTTTGATCGGATTAATCGTACCCAATACATTGGATGCATGACTGATCGCTACTAATTTTGTACGTGGACTCAATAACGTTTGGTAACGTTCCAAATCCAATTGGCCTTCGGCTGTTAAAGGAATCACTTTCAATTCAATGCCGATTTGCTCTTTGAGCAGTAACCACGGCACGATGTTCGAATGATGCTCGAGCACGCTCACAATCACTTCATCACCTGCTTGCCATTGTGTGCGGCCATAACTTTGTGCGATTAAATTAATGGCTTCGGTCGTGCCACGCACAAATACAATATCGTCTTTGCTGGGTGCATGGATAAATTGCCGTACTTGTTCGCGCACGCCTTCGTATAAAGCAGACGCGCGTTCGCTTAATTCATAAATGCCGCGATGAATATTGGCATAATCATGCTGATAAAATTGCGCAATTGCCTCAATCACTTGTCGAGGTTTTTGTGTAGACGATGCTGAATCCAGATAGACTAACGGCTTACCGCGATTGGTTTGCTGCAAAATAGGAAAATCTTGTTTGCACTGCGTCAAGCACGTTTGCTTTTGGTGAGTCGCGATCATGCCAACCTCGTGTGCATCTCTTCTTGCAAGGTTTGTTGCGGCATACGTTCAATCAAATCAACAGCAAACCCTTGCAGCAATAAAGCATGCGCTTCTGCTAAAGTGACACCCCGTGAACGTAAATAAAATAAGGCATCATTATCCAGCTGACCAACGGTCGCGCCGTGTTTACACTTCACATCATCCGCATCAATTTCCAGTTCGGGTTTGGTATAGACTTCCGCTAGTGGTGAGAGCAACAAATTATGATTGGCTTGATGTGCAGTGATTTTTTGTGCGTGCGGCGCTACAGCTACTTTGCCATTAAATACAGCGCGTGATTTTTTATTGAGAATACCTTTATACAACATTGCACTCTGCGTGTGCGGCGCTTGATGCATGATATCCACATGATGATCAATGTATTGTTGATCATGTTTCAAAACGTATAAACCATTCGTCTCGCAATGTGCACCGTTTTCTTTTAACAATACCGTCACGTCATCTCGCGCAAAAATACTTCCGAGTGAAAAATGCTGTAATGCGCATCGGCTATAACGGTGTTGCGCAATCACTGTATTCGCCACATGAAATGCAGACAATGCTTCATCTTGCACTTTACAATGCTTTAAAGAAGCTTCTTCAGCTAGGTTAATGGTTATGGTTTGATTCACTAAATAATTATCGCTATGCAAAGCGATGTTTTTTTCAATTAATGTGATTTCACTCTGTTTACCCAGACAAATGGCATGCCGAGTATTGATCAATGCATTCTGTGCATTGAGAGTCATCGATAACACATAAATCGGTTGATCCACTTGCACATGATCGGGAACTGTTAACGTAAAACCATCGGCAGGCATCGCTTGATTTAACGTAACAAACGGATGTTGTGTTAGATCGAGCGATTCCCACGCTGTTGTATGAAGAGGAGGTGATGATAGCAACACGTTTTCCGGTAGCACTGACAATTCTCGCAGAAAAAATCCATTCACCATGACCAACACATAATCGTCCAGCTTCAGGAAAGAGGCGAGGGATTGTTTAATGACAGGCAACGATACCGGTGTGACTGCAACCAAGATCTGTTGTTGTAATGACGATAGATCAGCATACTTCCAACGCTCTTGTTGCCGATGTGGCAACCCTTGCTGAATGAAATTATCCCATGCTGTTTGTGCGGTCATGATGTCATCTCAGCTTCAATCCAACCATAGCCCTTACTTTCCAATTCTTGTACTAACGACTTATCGCCCGATTTAATGATTTTGCCTTTACTCATTACATGTACAAAATCAGGTTGGATATAATCCAACAAACGCTGGTAATGCGTCACAATAAGTACGCTACGATCCGCTTGGCGTAATTGATTGACGCAGCTAGCAACCATTTGCAAAGCATCAATATCAAGCCCAGAATCCGTTTCATCTAAAATCATAAAGCGCGGTTCAAAGAGTAGCATTTGCAACACTTCATTACGTTTTTTCTCACCGCCCGAAAATCCCTCATTCACGGCACGCTGTAAAAACGAATCATTTAAACCGACTTCTTTAATTTTAGTTTTTATTAACATTAAAAAATCAGCAGCATCCAGCAAAGGTAAGTTTTTTTGTTTGCGCAAACTATTCAGTGCCGTGCGCATGAAATACATATTATTCACCCCCGGAATTTCCGTAGGGTATTGAAACGCTAAAAACACACCGCGCGCTGCACGTTCTTCAGGAGCAAGCGCTAATAAATCTTCTTGATCAAGTGTGATAGAACCTGATTCCACGTGATAATCGTCACGTCCTGCAAGCACGTTGGATAATGTACTTTTTCCCGAACCATTAGGTCCCATGATGGCATGTACTTCACCCGGGCGAATGGTTAAATCCACACCGCGTAAAATAGGTTTGGTTTGTTGTTTTTCGTCTTGAATGGAAACGTGTAAATTTTTAATGACTAACATGCTTACCCCACACTGCCTTCTAAACTAACTTCAAGTAATTTCTGCGCTTCAACGGCAAATTCCATCGGTAATTCTTTAAAGACTTGCTTACAAAAACCATTCACGATCATTGAAATCGCATCTTCCGTACTTAAGCCGCGTTGACGGCAATAAAATAATTGCTCTTCACCGATTTTTGCGGTGGATGCTTCGTGTTCCACGCGCGCGCTGTCATTTTTTACTTCCACATAAGGATAGGTATTGGCGCTCGACGTCGAACTTAATAATAACGAATCACATTGCGTGTAATTTCGAGCATGTTGTGCTTTCGGCAACATGCGCACTAAGCCACGGTATGTATTTTTGCCATGCCCTGCGGAGATGCCTTTAGAAATAATCGTGCTGCGTGTATTTTTGCCGATGTGAATCATTTTCGTGCCCGTGTCTGCTTGCTGACAATGATTAGTGAGTGCCACGGAATAAAACTCACCCACGGAATGGTCACCTTGCAAGATCACACTGGGATATTTCCACGTGATCGCTGAACCCGTTTCGATTTGTGTCCAAGAAATTTTTGAATTCACGCCACGACAAGCACCGCGTTTCGTTACAAAATTATAAATACCGCCGCGACCTTCTGCATCCCCCGGATACCAATTTTGTACGGTGGAATATTTGATTTGTGCATTATCCAATGCTACCAATTCCACCACCGCCGCATGCAATTGGTTTTCATCGCGCATCGGCGCAGTACAACCTTCTAAATAACTAACGTAGCTATTGTCTTCAGCCACAATCAATGTTCGTTCAAATTGACCGCTCTTCGCTTCATTGATACGAAAATACGTGGACAGCTCCATTGGGCAGCGCACGCCTTTAGGCACATAGACAAACGAGCCGTCACTAAATACAGCAGAATTAAGCGCAGCAAAAAAATTATCGCGATAAGGGACGACGGAACCTAAATATTTTTCGATTAACTCAGGATGCTTTTGCACGGCTTCTGAAAACGAGCAAAAAATCACGCCTGCATCGGCTAATTTTTCTTTAAACGTGGTAGCCACTGAAATGCTATCAAACACTGCATCCACCGCAACACCCGCCAAACGACCTTGTTCGTGCAACGGAATACCGAGTTTTTTATACGTTTCGAGTAATTTGGGGTCCACTTCATCCAAACTTTTAGGGCCCGTGGGCACGGATTTTGGTGCTGAATAATAAATAATGGATTGATAATCGATGGCTTGATGCTGTAAACGCGCCCATTTTGGTTCGGATAAGGTTTGCCAATGACGGAAAGCTTGCAAACGCCATTCCAACATAAAAGGCGGTTCATTTTTTTTCGCCGAAATCAGGCGAACCACGTCTTCATTCAAACCAGGGGCAATCGTATCGGATTCAATTTGCGTGACAAAACCATAAGGATAGGGTTGATCGACCACTTTTTTTAATAATTGATTACTCATGCAGCACCCCCTCTGATAACGGCTGTAACATATCTTGAATCGTCAATCTTGCCAACATGGAACCCACTTTGTGATTGATCTTTTTCCAGTTATCACGCAGGGTACACATGGACAAAAGGACACAGCTGCTTTGTTGCTCACAACATTCTGTCATGGCTAAACCACCTTCCATGGCATTGATAATATCCACTACGGTGATTGTTTCAGCAGAACGCGACAGCAAATATCCGCCTTCGGCACCACGCACAGAAGTAACTAATTCTACATCGGCTAACATTTTTAAAATCTTGCTCACGGTGGGCGTCGTCAAATGTAAACTTTCCGCCAATGTTTTAGCGCTCAAAATAAGATTGGGCGTTTTTGCCATTTGGCTAACGACCAAAATAGCGTAATCTGTCATTTTTCCGATTCGAAGCATGGGATCATTTACAATTTATAGTCATTTGGCGCATACAGTACCATATTTGTACTGATTGAGGCAATAAGGAGTTGTTATGAAAGTTAAAGCCGCGGTGGCACATAAAGCAGGCGCACCACTTACCATTGAAACTGTCGATTTAGAAGGACCTAAAGCTCACGAAGTATTGGTCGAAATTAAAGCAACTGGCGTCTGTCATACGGATGCTTTCACCTTATCTGGCAACGATCCCGAAGGTTTATTTCCTACTATCTTGGGTCATGAAGGTGCCGGTGTGGTGGTCGACGTCGGCAAGGCGGTAACCTCACTTAAGCCTGGTGATCACGTGATTCCACTTTATACGCCCGAATGCCGCGAATGTGAGTATTGCTTATCGCAAAAAACTAACCTTTGCCAAGCCATTCGCACAACTCAAGGCAAAGGCCTTATGCCCGACGGTACTAGTCGCTTTCGTTTAGGCAATGCGCCTGTCTTCCATTACATGGGAGCATCGACCTTTGCTAACTATACGGTTTTGCCTGAGATTGCCCTCGCTAAAATTCGATCAGATGCACCTTTCGATAAGGTTTGTTATATCGGCTGCGGCGTCACAACCGGTATTGGCGCTGTGATCTACACCGCTAAAGTCACACCCGGTTCCACCGTGGTCGTGTTTGGTCTAGGAGGCATTGGCTTAAATGTCATTCAAGGCGCACGTTTAGCCGGTGCTCGCACCATTGTCGGTATTGATATTAATCCCGCGCGCAAAACGCTCGCTGAAAAATTTGGCATGACACACTTTGTGAATCCCACTGAGGTCGAAAAAGATTTAGTGAGTTACATTGTTGATTTAACCTGCGGCGGCGCTGATTACAGTTTTGAATGCGTCGGTAACGTCAAACTCATGCGTCAAGCATTAGAATGTTGTCATAAAGGTTGGGGAGTATGCACCATCATTGGGGTTGCGGGTGCTGGCCAAGAAATCTCCACACGACCATTTCAACTGGTCACTGGCCGCGTGTGGAAAGGTTCTGCATTTGGTGGCGCCAGAGGACGAACGGATGTACCCAAAATTGTGGATTGGTACATGGAAGGCAAAATTAATATTGATGATTTAATCACGCACACATTACCACTTGAAAAAATCAATGATGCATTTGATTTAATGCACGCCGGTCAATCGATACGTTCGGTGGTGATGTTTTAGTTCACAATCTGCGATTTGCACGTCCCTCTGGCACAAAATCGCTGCTTTGTTGCGACGTGACTTGAGAAGATAGCGACACATCAACCACCCTTTCCTCTTGAGGAGCATTAGCCATAGTATTTTCATCGACACAAGGTACGGGTGTAAGTTTACTTATATCGCCGTTACTTAAACGGCGATAAATTTTCGTTGCAGAACATTCATCCGTCGCATCCGCTGAAAGCGTTTGAGGGTGTTTAAGATTCCATCTTGTAACAACCTCTGGATTTTGTGTTTGAATGATTTTCCATGTATCAACATCTATACCCACTAACAGTTTTACAAAATCCTCATCATTAATATACGGAAGGGCAGCTGGTGTGGTTAATAGCAATGGTAAATTAGGACACGGAAAACCTCCATCGAATGCTTCAAGTAGTTTTTTTACGATCACTTTATTAATACTGCTTATAACGATAGGGTTACCTTTTTTAATGGCTTCAAGATACCATTCGTAGCGAATGAAAAAATTGCCATTAAAATAGGTTTTATCAGGGTAGCCAACAGTTAAAAAATTCAACCAATCTGCGGTGGTGAGTTTACTTAACAAAATACCATATTTATTCATTGCAGCCGGGTGCGCTAATTTTTTATCATGCGATTTGTTGATTAGTGTTACAATCAAAAAGTGTACGCAATAACATTCAAAATTATTATTTAAAAACATCAAGCCAGCACCATCGATCCAACGAAATTTAGGATCAAATAATAACTCAATAGTGGTAGAAGGCCACTGATTCGGCCTCGCGATGGATCGTAGATTCAATAGCAAACTGCGCATCGTAAAACTTGCTTCTAATGCTTGATACGTTTGCAACAAGTCCTGCTGTAGATCAGCATATACATAATTATTTTTAGGCAATTTCAAAAAGCTTTCTAGCGTTGGCGTTTCATCCATGGGGAAAGCATGCCGTAACTGCAAAATATGATTAGCTTGAGCTTTCATGTTCGTCGCGGTTAAATTTTTCCAATAAGGATCATTTAAAGCCCAATGTTCGTCGGTACGCTGACAGTAAGTAGCAAGCGTCAAGTGTTCAAGAAAAGGGGTGTTCTCAGGCATGAACTGATTCACATAATCAACAATAATCCCATTATTAGCGATGGCATCAAGGTATTGCCAAAGCGTACTCCCTTTTAATGCCGCAATGTGTTGTTTTATTTTTTCATTAATAGCATCCTCTGCGATCACCTTCCAGACGCTGCACACTATGCGAATCGATTGCAAATCGTGTAGATCAAGATTACCAAAAATAAACATCATGATTTCATAAGGAAAATCAAACTGAATCGTATCTGATTTCTCTGCAATAGATTGACGCGGTCCTGACACCGTAACCTCCTTTTAGTTTTAAGGGCGATAATTTGGCACTTCGTAATAATGACTATCACTCTGCTCTAACAAGAAATCATCTTCGTCAATCATTCTTTCTATCGTCGATTGCTCTTCATTAACACTTGCTGCAGGAATAGAAGTGGCTACCAATGTGATTGACGCATCTACTCTATCACCACTTAAACGACGATAGATTTTAGTTGAAGAGTATCCTGTTTCTGGAAGCGCTGACCGAACCGGTACACCGCCATCAATTAAACATTCTTTAAAATTACCCTGATCATCTGATTGTAGAAATACCGCTATATTATTAGGAGTGAGCAGCCGCAATAATATCTTGCTATGTGATAACATTTCTTTACATTTAAAATTTGCCGCAAATTGTGATAAAAAATTCTCCCTTATTGCAATTGGCATCGTCGCTATAAATTCCACAAATACACCTGCTTGAAAAATTTCATCATAATCAGATAAAAGTAGGGTTTCAGTCATATCAATTAATTGATCCCAAGCTAGCGATTGCAATAGTTCCATATCCATAAAAAAGAATTTATTAAGATCGGTATGATAAAACTGCTGAATGTGTGCCTTAATTACATCGGCGTTAAAGCGTTTGAGAAAACAAGGGTTCGCATTAATAATTTCCGCGATGAGCGTAGATGATGTAAGGGCTGCGATGGTTCGCACTTCTTCATCGCTTAGGTATTGAAGCGTTATGGGAAACTTTAAAAGAAATGATGACTTTAAATGCGGCCATTGTTTTATAAACGCTATCATTTTTTCCACAATGGCAGCATTCATGTGCTGCATAATATAAGAATGATTCGCATCAATTGCGTGCATCACGCGACAATAACGCACATAATTATCGATTTCTAGAAAGCTTAACCATTCTGTTAAATTAAGTTTATGTAATATGACTTCATATTTATTTGACTGACTCGGTAAAATCTCACGTGTTTTAATGGCTAATTTAATTAACCCACCGATCAACGTATCATCACTGCTTAATTTAAGAAATTCATTTAAAAAAATTAAATGGCTTCCCGTAATGCAATTAAATCGAGGATCACATACTAATTCTATGATTTCCTTTAAAGTAATTTCCTTAATGGAAGCCATGTTTGCGATAGTTTGCAATAGCGCAAATGTCGCAAAACCGGATTCTATATTTTGATAATGGCATAGCAATTCCTCCTGCTTAGCGCGCCTCTCGATAGGCAAACGTAAAAACTCTTCGATAGTCAGCATGTCTGAATATATAGGTTGAATTGTCAAAATGTTACGAGCAGATAGTTCGATAGCATTTTCTAAATGCACCCAATTGGCTTCGTAAGAATTTACTAATAAATTGTTTTGCAACCCCTGACGAATTTTTAAAGTGTATTTTTTAAAACTCACAGGTGCAGCAACAGGACGTCCCATCGTTTGACTCACATACGTACTGATATCACCTTCATCACTAATAGCGGGCAAATATTTCCAAAGGGTGCTGCCATTAAATGATTTAATTTTTCTATTGATATGCGCATGTTCAGTTTCTCCTGCAAGAAATTTCCACAACCAACACACCAGTTTAATTTGTTGCAAATCTTTTCGATTAAGTTCGAGCAAAATAAGTACCACAAGCTCATTAGGGAATTGAAAAATTGGGGGATTGGAATCTAAATCTTGTCTCTGCATAAGGGTATGCCTTTTTTATTATTAGATGATTAGGCTGCCCTATATATCATATTTTTAGTAACTATGCAGCGCATGATGAACATAAAACCACCTATCGTTTACATGATACGACAAGATCTTTTCTTATCGGGTGTTGGGCGTTGATCGCTTTTTTTACGCCGATGAAATATGCCTTGAGTTGATGAAACAGGTTTAGTATCTTCTGCAATTTGCGTAGAAATTGGTTGATGCTGTTCAGAAAGTTGCGACAGCGTTTTCGTAGTTCTTTTATCTAATTTAACAAGAATCTTAACCGATGAAGAGTCAGTCTCAGGTGAAGCCACAACTAACGATAAACCCCATTGGCTTAATTGCTTAGCAATATTGCCATCGGTATCCACGTGTAACAATTTTTGGATCAACGCGCCATTAAATCGTTTAATAAAGCCTGGATCCACGCTAATAATGTGAGTCCATAGCCTGTCATTGGCAGCAAGAAAAAATTTCATGACATCATTATCTTTACGGCTTTTAATTTTTTCAATCAAGGGAATATCAAAACGCTTAAGAAAATCTGGATTATTAATTGTTATTTTGTGCAGCAACTCATTAGATGCAGCCAACATTAACTGGATAAGCATCTCGTCCCTAATAAATCGCAATGCGATAGGTGATAATAAGATACCAGAAAAATCAGGGCCTCCTTGCCGTTTAAAAACCTCAAGGATTGCATGCACTATATCTGCATCAATGTTTTTTTTAATAATTGGATGCTCGCATTCAATGGCTTGAATAAACTGCGTATACCGTTGATTATGAAATCCTCTTGCATTCCATTGTAAATAGGTTAGCCAATCTTCTGGCGATAATTTATTTAATAACATGGAATATTTATTTTGCACCGTGGATGTCGATTTATATGCCTGAATAGATCGAGCAAAGACTGTATAAATCAAACTATCAACAACCTTGTGCGTGCGAGATTTATAATAAAAAGTAAACGTTCGATCTAGAAATACCAATGCTTCGCCAGTGATGTATTTGAATTTAGGATTACATAGCATATCAAGCGTTTGATCTAGAGAAGGTATAGGCGTCTGTACTAAAACATTTCGCACCAAATCCAACATTGCAAAAGCAGCTTCCAGCTCTTGATAAGTTTCCAATAATTCTCGTTGCGCTTTTTTTGCATGATTGGGTAATCGCAAAAAATCGCTCGATATCTTAGGGCTAGTCACCGGATACATCTTGTGTATGTGCAATAAATGCCGAGTGCGTTGTGCTATCGCCGTAGCACTTAAACAATTTTTCCAATACGTATGCTGGCTATATTTTTCAAAGTTTCTACCAAATGGTTTATAACAAAACTCGCTAAAGCGCATGGGTGCTTTAATATGCGACAAAATCGACCGCTGTTTTACATAAGCTGTTATATCACCATCATCACTAATTACGGATATATATTGCCAAAGCGTACTGTCTTTAAATGATCGGATCTGCTGATTAATTTGCATTTCTTCGACATCAGTAGCGAGTGCTCGCCATAAACTGCACACAGCTTTGATTCGTTGTAAATCCTTTGACTTCAATTCGGAAAAAATAAGAACCATGAGTTCAATAGGAAAAATATCAAAGGGATTCGTTGGAGAAACAGTATCTTCGGTGTCCAATTGTCTTAACATAGTCATTGCCTTTATTATTATTCATGTAAGGTCTTAGAATTTTATTTATTGCATGCAAACGTTTTGCCGAAACCACGAAAGAATATTCGCTTCTAGCAAATGAGGCAACAATATTTCTTACCGCTTCGAATTGGCCAGGAATCGCTGTTGGTAATGAAAGGATGAATGCTCGATCCGCTTTGTCATGCCAGCGGAAGCTGGCATCCATAAGCGAGGTGATTGTACCGTTCGCCCATGAATTGCTTCGTCGCTTCGCTCCTCGCCATGACGGGGTAGTTTATTGTCATGCCAGCGGAAGCTAGCATCTAGCGAACTGTTGGCAACCTCTGGATACCCGCGACAAGCAGCAACCGTCGCGCCTCCAGAGGCCGCGTAGCGGCCATCTCGGCCATCTCGAAGGGCGTCATGGCGAGGAATATTTTTATAATAAAGATACTCCTTGTCATCCTGAGCAGGCTGCTTTTTAGCCTGCGAAGGATCCCCCAAAGAATGAGGAGATCCTGAACGAAGCGAGGGATCACAATAGCTGCGCTCAGGATGACAAGGTAAGTGGTCGTTCGCAATACGACGGTAAATCTTTGCCGATGAAAAAACGTCATCATTATCATGCTCTACTGAAGACTGAGCACTGCGAATATTTTTAAAGCTAAGAAAACTTAAACCTGATCCGACTAGGCACAATCCACCTAACGCAAATAAAATACCTTGCACCATCAACGGCACGCCGATCACCGCACCCACACCACCGGTTGCTGCAATCACCACAACGCCCATCAGCAGCAACACCAGTGCTGCGAGTAGCAAATTTCGTTTCGTGTTTTTCGGTGCATAAACGATTGTACTAGGCGCTTCATCTGGTGGTATGGGTTTATTTATCCGTGAAGCAGGTACAGGTTCTTCGGTGATTTCTTCAATCTTAGCTTCGGTATCAGTGTCACTATCACTTACTTGGTGTGAAGTTGGTGTGGTTTCATCTATTCCTTCTTCTTCCGTTTCACTACTTACTCCTTCCTCGTCATAGAGATAAAAACCATGCTCTTCGTCGTAAGAAATCATTTCTTCAGGAATAGAAATGCCAAATTTTTGGAAACTTTCAATTACGTCATTATTTATTCGAATCAATTTACGCTTACCTTGATCCGTCAACATTTTTAAAATGGGTTCACTTTTTATCACTGCAAGCTCGCAACCATAACTTGCTCTCGCAAATCTGATTATAAAATCGCTTCTCCCTCTTTCACTTATTTCTAGCTTATTAATCATATCATTTAGAAAATCTAAAAAAATAGGAGAAACCAGCACGTCAGCTGCTTCTTTTTCCGTAAGAAAATGCGCTATTTTACGAATTTGCTTTTGTGTAAATGATCGCAATAATTTTTCGTTCATTAAAAAGAATTTTTTAAAATTTGTAAGAAATTCCATTGGCTGAGTTTTCATCAACTGATCAATCATCTCAAAATTAAATCGCTGTATGAGCAACGGATTTGCCGCGACAATTTCCTCACAAACGTTAGATGGCGGCCTTGATGCAAGCTTGATAAGATTTTCGGGACTAATTCGATCAGTAACAATAGGGGACATTAATATATTTGAGCATAAATAGGTAGCATCCGTTTTAATTATTTTAGTCACTAAAGCATTATCAATGTTTACCACAATACCAGAATAGTTATATTTTAAGATCTTAATAAATTTATCAAATCGGCTACATAGCAATTTATTTGATTTATTAGGAAATAAAAAATTATCCCAATCATTAGATGTGAGTTTACTTAACACAACAGATATAGCATTCAATTGGGTCGAATTAGATCTAGAAGCAGCAACAAACCGCTTCAATAACCCTTCAATTAAACTGCGCTCATCCCACCAAAATAATCCATCGATCAATACCAAACCATAGCCGTTTAGATAGCGATTAAACCTAGGATCACAGATTAAATTAATTTCTTGATCTAAGCAAAACTGCTGTGTGTTATATCGATAATAAAAAGTCCACACAAGATTTTGTACAGCAAAACTTTCCGTTAATTCCTGATAGGCTTTTAATATTTCTTGTTGTTCACTTTTTTGCTCAGAAGGCAAACGCAGAAAACTCTCTACAGAATCATATGGCTTCTTATATTTTTCACGTATGCTTAGTACTTTAATAATACGTTTTTGTATGTAGTTTTTACTTAACTGTTGCCAATTTGGATATCCCGACTGGGTACGTAAATAGTCATGTAAATAACTACAATAAACACCAAACTGAATCTCTTCTTCTTTTGCTTTGTAGGACACTTCTTCTTCTAAAAAAACGCGGATATTTTCATCGCTAGCCATCATGGGTAAATACTGCCAAAGTCGGCTATGTTTAAAATGCGCGATTTGCTGGTTAAGATTTATTTCATATTCCGCTCGGATCGCAATTGTCTGCCATAGTTTGGAGACAACTTTTACCTGTCTCAAATCATTTAGGTCTAGCTGACAAAAAATCAACACCATGAGATCCGTTGGAAACCGCGCAAATAGGTTAGTTTCCTCTCGATGGGTATTTTCTGTAATTGCCTGCCTTCCTTCCACTAGACCACCTACATGTTTGATTAATCAACTATTTTAAAAACCAGTGTGGTTCAAATATATCACAACTTGATCATTATTTCATCATTAATAAATAAAAAGGTCGCTTTTTTAATAAAAAAACGACCTTTTTGCCTGGATAATGAATATTAAAAGGTCCATCTTTTCATTTTTTTCTGTTCCATAGACACTAGCAAAGGCTTCTGGTTAATATCTGACTTTGCTTGATTATGAAAATTAAAATTTTTAAATAACAAAGAAGGGTTTTGTAGTTGTCTTCGCAAATCATGTTTTGTTTGAGTTAATTTATTAATTTTTTCATCTTTCCTTTTTACTATTTCTTTCAAATCTTTGAGCTCTTTTTTTACTTTAATCATATCTTGCTGCATGTCATTGATTTGTGTGTTTAACTTCCCTGTCTTCTCCTTCGCCTCCCTAGCATCCTTTTCCACCTTATCAAAATGATCTTTTGTTGGAAAAAACCTTCCTTCTTGCTTGCCCTTCGATGCTACCGTGTGTTTCTGAAACGGAGTGACCTCTTTTTTCTTTGGTTGTTCTTCTTGAAGTGTTTGTTCTACTTTGACGAGCCGGACTTGTTTCAACCCCCACTGCTGTACTTCCTCTGAAGAGCCCCAACGAAACCCATAACACGAAGAATTTGTTTGTATGTCGCCTACTTTACCTTCGTATTCATCATAATTTCCCGATTGACGTAACACTCGAATGCCAGGCATAAAATAAAAACCCGTCACTGTCCATTTGCGACCGTTTATTGTTTCGATCGTGTGTGCTTCAAATTTCTCATAAATGGTGTTTAATAGTTTTTCTTGCGTTGATAATGGTTTTGTAATTTCCACTAACAGCTGATCTGCGATCACTTTGTAATTGTCATCAGGCCATTTGCGATGAGATTGTATTTCCCCTGCTTGCATCGCCGCCATCATGCGCAACAATGCAAAGGCAATCAATGTATCAATGCTGGTTAATACTGCTTCATTCAAAACAAATTGTTTGGCAACCTCCAAGCCTTCGTGTATTCCATGAAACATCGATTCAACAATGTCTTTTTGTCGTATGCAATGTTTGTTTGAAATAGCGATCAATTGATCCTGGTAGCGAAACGTTAATTGACGAGCAATATATTCAGCAATTTTATTGCATTCTTTAATGTTAGCTAAGCCTCCCATTCGTGCCACATAATTATTTTGACGTTCTTGATCAATATGCTTCATCGCTTCAGCCAAAAAACCAAATGCCACTGTAAATTCATGAAGCTCTGGTATGGGTAACTCACTGAGTAAAGTCACCGCCATACTCAACCAACATAACACACCCATTTGAGATGTATTGATCAAACCACTGCCAACGCCTTTTGATCCTACAAATAGATTTTCTATCCGAGTAATCAGTGTTTCATAATAGACTTTACAGTTAATGTTTTGATGAATTTCTTGTTGGGCCTCATATCGCTCTCTTTTATACCTCAACAATATTCTCAAATCGTCGCATCGTTGTTCCAACAGCGCTATCTTTTCTGAATGATCACCTTGACTATTTTTGAGTGTTGCAATGTCTTGTTTTAATTTATCCCAACTCGATTGATCATTAGTAATCTCTGTTTCCGTGATACAAATGATGGGGCTCACTTCAGGCAATGTCATATTTTGTTGATTATTGGATAGGCCTTCCTTCTCTTCTTCTTCTTTCACTTCTTGCTTACTCTCTTTAACAGCTGATTCCATGGTCTTATCAGGTTGGTTAGCTGATTGGGGTTGTAGCGGTACAATGTCTTGTTGATTCGTGTGTGCTGTAGAAGGTTTCGAGCGCTCTGCGATGGTGCTTTTAAGTTTTTCTCGCCAAAAGACATCCATGTTTTCACATTTATCCAAAATAGGAAGCGGTATATTTTCACAGTGCTTCAATAGTTTCTTTATTGCTTTTGCACTTTTCTTGGTGAGTTTGGCATTGTGAGATAAATCCAATGCCACGCTTGCTTGGGGATTTTGTATTAGAGCATCCACCATTGCCTTGACCGTCTGGTCATCCAAATTACTGTCTCGTAAGATGAGTTTTTTCAGCGTGGTGTTATTGCTAAGCATATTTAAAAACTGGGAACGATTGGCTATCGGTACATAAGCATTATAAAAAAATCCTTTGTCAAAAAAAGTAGCGCCTGACAAATCGAAAACGTCTATCATCGCCCGATTCTCTGAGACTAACCGCAGTGTATTCCAAAATTCTTCGCTATCCCTAGTCACTTGGCCGTGATAGCGGTAGATCGTGCTTTGATTGTTGAGGCGATGAGGATCAAGGTAGTCTTGTTCATTAACGTAATTACGTGGTAATTGATCCCGCTCTTCGTCGGAAAGTGCCTCTAAAACATCAGCATCAAGTTCAATGCATTCGAGTGCGACGTTTGAACGTGGTGACTTGAATAGTGGCAAAAAAGTTACTCTGAATGCGTTAACATCAATCACCCAACCATTTAATATCAGTTTGACTAAACTTTTATTTTGTACAAGACTGTTTGCCAAATAACCTAAGGTCTGTAAGTCTCGTAAATAATCCGTCCCATGAACCAAGGATTTCAATATCTTTAAGTCTTTTGAATAATCATGCTCTATCTCATCATGCGATGCCAACGCCGTAGATAATTCTGATAAATAATCGAGACCATCATTCAATTGCGCGACGACGCCTTTTGAAGGCTGTTTTGATTTGTTGAAGTTAGAAAGAGGACGTTTGATTTGATGAATAGGAATCGAATCGTCTGCTGATGCTTCATCCGCACTTAAATCCAATAGTTTTAATGTGGTGGTTTGCTCCAATATCTCGCCTAACGCTTTCATACCGTCGATCGTTAAATGATTTGGCTTTAACACCAATTTCACAATCGATTGGCCAACACTCAAAGCGGTTTTTAAACTGACTATAGCCTTATCACTAATGTAGAAAGAAGATAAATCCAAAGTTTTATTCAACGCACTTTGAGGATTAAATTGAGAGATATACTGTTCTGCAAGGTACGTCACCAATTTCGGATTGCCGCCCCAAGCCATGGCGCAATCCAACGCATTATAGTCCTCTAATCGACCACCTAATACACGCACTTTAGCGCCATAGGTTTCAATCAATAATACACAGGCTTCATAATGACCGTTTTT
>Ga0153956_1000060_pt1 | contig 136874 bp, 116 predicted proteins | sample TSFL040MetaG_FD_104704 | JGI IMG/M metagenome (GOLD analysis project Ga0153956, IMG submission 104704) | Attine ant fungus gardens microbial communities from Florida, USA - TSFL040 MetaG | ecosystem: Host-associated > Fungi > Mycelium > Unclassified | place: USA: Florida, Wekiwa Springs... | reverse complement strand
GTTGGGAGCCGCTGCCAGGCATGGGTTCCCTTGACGAAATGGCCGATGTGGTCGTCACGCTCCTGCAGCCCTATTTGCAACCCGATAATTATTAAATGTATTTAAGGGATGTTGTACTAGGTCGTCATAGGACCTGGCCCGGTGAGAACCTGGGCGGTTGGGAAAGATAGTGCCCTCGGACCAGTGATACCGAACGATTTCCAGATCGTGCGGCGTAGCTGGTCGGTGGTTCTATCTTGTGTCTGCGCTTCTAACCCGAAGCCAGGAACCACCAGTCAAATCTTTCATGTTCATTGTGGAGATTTGCGATGGTTCAAAATGACGTTCTTCCCTCGTCCCAGCCGTATCAAGTTGCCGACGCAGCAAGCGCCGCGCAAAATCCCAGTTCGTCCATCCCGGTATCCAGCATTGCGACACTGAAGGTCGCGATCAACACGCACGTCAAGAACAAGATCGCCACTGGTGACTCATTGGGCTGGTATCACGCCACCTATAAATTTGTGAATCGGGAGCTTGCCCCCGACGAATTCATCGATTCGGTGCAGTCAGGATTCGCTTTCTGTGCTTGGCTGAAGGGCCAGCGGAGGTCGAAGAATTTCCTGTGCATGCAGATTCTGGCCGTCGATATTGATTCCGTGCTGAAGATCGAAGACGTGCTCGCGCACCCGTTTTTCCAGAAATTCGGTTGGTTTATCTACACGACGCCGAGTCATCGCCCTGACGCTCATCGTTTCCGGATTGTGTTCTTGATGGAGCAGCCCATCGAGACGGAACAACGGATGAATCTTGCCTACACCGGAATCGTTCGCATGTTTGCGGGCGACCAATCCTGTACGGATGCGGGTCGCCTGTTCTATGGTTCGGAGAGTTGTGAGGTTTATCGCGTAGATCGTGTGCTTCCGACGGAGCAGGTCGAGTACGTGATCGAGTTGGGCGAAAACCAGATTCATAACGACGGTAGCCCCATCCGCGATGATGACCTGTCGAATAGTCGGTCGTCGGTGGTTCTTGATCGCGACGAGATGGTCAATGTCGATGGTGGTGGCACGTATCTGCTGCACGAATTGAAGCGCGGAGCGCGGGTTTTTTGCCCTCGTCATGTAGACCGGAATGTAAGCGCGTTCGTCGTGACCTCGAAGGCGGGCCAGAATGGCGTGTATTGCAGCACGTGCGCGCAAACATTCTGGCCGAAGTGGAATCGTCGGTCGCATCTCCACGAATATGATTTCTATTCGTTCGAGCACGGATTGATCGAGATTGACTACGAGGAGGGGCAGCAACATCCATCTGAATGGCTGGATGACGAAGCACCCACAGAATATCGCGAGATGACCGATGAGAAGTCGGTATTCACGCGCGATTTCCGCTATCTTAACGAGGCTGGATTCCCCGATCTTGTGGACGGGGTGAATTGCATTCGGAGTCCCAAAGGAACGGGAAAAACGCAATGGCTGGAGGAGGCTGTCGAGCAGTACAAAGCGGAAGGGAGGTCGGTCCTGCTGATCGTACACCGTCAGGCTTTGGCGGAATCGCTGGCGGAGCGGTTGAAGATGCACTGCTATCTGAGAAAGCTCGATTACTACCAGGACCGCACTGAAATACTGAGGTATTGCGTGGTGTGTCTGGATAGTTTGGGCCATTATCTGAATCTAGAGCGGAATAAGTACGATGTGGTCCTGATTGACGAGAGCGAGCAGGTGTTCTCGCATGTGTTGTCGAGCACGTTGGCGCGCAAGCGGAAAATTTGCTTCGATAAGCTGTACCACTATATTCGCTACGCGAAACAGGTGGTGTTGTGCGATGCTGATTTGGGTTGGCTGACATTCAATGTCACGGCACTGCTTCGTGATGACGAAGGACCTGTGCGTTTCTACGTCAATCGGTTCCGGAAGAATCAGGACCCCGAGCAGCGCAGGCATGTTGTACATCTCTACAATGATGAAGCGCAACTGATCGACTACACGATTTCGGTCGTTGGGGGCGGCGGGAAGCAGTTCATCGCATGCAATTCGAAGAAAACAGCGAAGACGATTAGGACACTTCTGAACCAGCGGTACGGCGATAAGGTTCGCATCCGCATAATTACTTCAGATAACTCAACAACCGAAGAAGGGCGCAATTTCATCGCAACTATCAAGGAAACGTCAGCCAGCTACGATGTGTTGATTGTTTCGCCTTCGGTTGGTACGGGCGTAGACATTAACATTTCAGACAAGCTTCCACAATTTACACACGTCATCGGGTTCTTTGAGGCAGCAGTCACGACGCATTTCGAGATGGACCAGCAACTCGCACGGGTGCGCGATATGTTCGAGCAACATGTCTGGATTTCCTCTGCACGCATGTATCTGGAGTACGAGGTTGATGCGGTCAGGCAGAGCATCCTGTCGAGGGGGGAGCTGCCGGAAGTGCTGAAGGGGTTTGACTGGTGCGGTCGTCCTGAATATCACGAGGATGACAAGTTGATCGAAGTCTACGCACAGGTGAAGTCCATGCGTCACGCTTCGCTGAATAATGTTCGTGAGCATTTCATCGAACTGAAGAGGCGCGAAGGTTGGGATATTTGTGAGGCATCACACATTCCCACGCTCGATGCCAAGGAGTTGCAAAAGGAGTACCACGGAGCAAAGAAGAAGGTCATCGAGGATGAATTCGATTTGATAGTGTCCGCATCCAGTATTTCTCGGAAAAAATATTACGAATTGCTGGACAAGCAGACAGTGACCATGAGGGAGAATGCGCAGATTGAACGGCATCAGATCGAGCAGTTCTATGGCGTGAAGGATGTGTCGATCGATCTTGTTCGGCTGGATGATCGTGGGCGGTATCGCAAATGCGTAATGTTCTATTCACTGTTCGTTGCCAACAAACGCCAGAAGGTTGCGTATGCGTTGTGGGCACAGGGGGAGTCAGTTACCGAGCGTGGCGATCTCGTCAGGAAGTGTGAGTTGCTGAAGACCTTGCTGCGTGCGGCGGGCGTCGTGGATAGGCACGGCAATCTGGATAAGTTCGCCGAGTTCGAATCGAGCACACTCGGAGCTTTCGTTGAGGCGGTAGAACTTCATACCCCGAATATCGGGTTGGTGCTGGATGCGCGTGTTCGGGACGATTTGAGGAAGAAACCAATACTTCAGCTTTCTGGATTCCTGAAGATGATTGGTGTGAAGACAACGAACCGGGTTAAGTACGAGGCAGCAAAGAAACTTTACAAGTACCAGCTTGATCTCGATAGCATTGATGAAATCGAGCGGTATCGGAGGACCTTTGCGAAGTCACTGGATAGTGTTCAGGTGCAGAAGGACATGCTCACGGGCGGACACATGATGATTCTTACGGATGCGCCCGAAAAGCGTAAGCGGCCAAATCCGCCAACATTCATCGAACTGAAGTCTTTCGACGCGACTGCGTTCGATAGGGACGAAGGGACGATTCCGATTGGTACTGCCGCCGATTGATTTCGAGGGCAGATAACGCGCCGGGGTGTTCGTTAATTTGTAGATAAGCGTTTTTGCTGTTTTGTTAAAGCGGCGACTTATCTGCTTGAAGTATAGGCCAACGACGAGTTGGCCCTCCAGCAGAATCCTAATAAGCTAATAATCTGGCTCGAAATTCCCCGTTGGATCAAGGGGATAGAGAAGCGGTGCACGAGGGTGACGTGAAAACTGTCACTGTTGCTCGATGAATTTCGAGGTGGTCGGCGTTGTGTCGGTCGTGGTGGTTCGCTTGCCGTTGCCTTGAAGGTCGATCTGCTGGACCCTGGACGCACTTTCAACGAATGGAGTGCGATCATGGTCGATCAGAAGCAAGGTATGGCGAGCAAGGACGAGAAAGCAGGTAAGCCTGCCGCCGATGTGAAGGCAAATGCCGGTGCTGCGACGGCGAACGATACCGCATCGAAGGCGGTACCAGCTACGCCGACGAAGATGGAACTGGCGACGGAAATCTACAAGCGGATGCGGACTGTCAAGGACGTGACGCGGAAAGACATCATCGAGAAGTTCATCTCCGAAGTGAAGCTAACGAAGGCGGGAGCGAGTACGTACTATCAGATGATCAAAGACAAGCACGAACCGATGGGAAAGAAGTGACAGCGGTTTGCACAGCAGTAATACGGAAGAAAAGCTCCTTCGGGAGCTTTTTCGCTTTCAGTGGCTAGGAAGATAGTTCCGTCGGCATACTCGCGTATGCCTCGCAGAAGGAGGCGTGCAGTTGTCTGGAAAAATACAAACCGCGTCCGCAGAATCTAATTCAGATCAGGTTCGAACGCAAATCTCTCTCCAGGGATTAGTCTGAAATTGCATTTTTCTGGAGGAAGGCCGTTATTCTTTAATATAGTGATGGCTTGCCCTTTCTCTGCTAGATCCATGATCATCTTTTCTTCGAGCTTCTCAAGATGCGAGAGCATATGCACAAATCCATTTAGAACTTCCTCACACTCAGTAAATGCCTGTGCCTTGGATTCATCTGCGGTCCGAATTTTTAGCGTTTGAATTTCGGAATGTGCTGCTTGGGAATTGCGAAGTTTATTTACAATAGCCATATGATTCATCGCGCAATGATCAAATTCATGGCATAGATGAAATGGGTGTGCCAAAGAGCCAACTAGCGATATTAAGTGAGGCTTTTTCCCGTTCTGTTTCTTGCAATCTGGGCAAGGAGATTCGAGCAACGCCCCGATGGCCATGCGCTTGTAGAGCGATTCGGGTATTTCGGTGCAGTAAAGTAATTGTTTGACTATAACCTCGCAAATTCTAGCAGCGTATAGAACGATCTCATTGTATAGGCGGAGCCGTTCAATTTCTGCGCCTATTTCGTCGTGACTGGACGGGTTTGTCGCAAAATCATGCCATGCGTTAACGACGCGAGCCATGATGAGCGTGAGCGATGTCCCGCTGAGCATATAGAGATTAATTGGCCCGCTTTCCCCTTGCATATCGTTTGGTGAAATCGTTCGGAGCATTCCGCGCTGCATGAGCCAGGCCCGCATTTCTCTGGCTAACGGGACGAAATTGACGCCTGCTATTTTTTCACCTTTCCAGCGAAACGCCTGAGCACGATAGACCCAAGGCTGATGAGTGCCGTGCCAATCTCGCTGATGATGCGACTCACCAATATCATTCATTGTTTAAATTTCCCAGCCTTAGACTGAATTTGGTTTGACTGCTTGGACGAGCACCATCACGTATCTCTCAGAGCGGTTATCTTCGACGAAAAGCTTTCTGCAGCCGGTCCGTCGGCGTATGCGCGTGACCCTCTGATTTGTTATTGTCTCTGAGAACCGGCGGCTGAGGAGAGATTCGAGGTTGCTCGCTCACGGGAGACAGCAAATTACGATTCGCGCCTTAGATTTTTTTAAAACCGAGGTGTGTCAGCGAGCCCACCCTTGTCCATTCCCAAGTTTTTCCAGTCCGTCGAACGCGTCCGTGTCGATCTCGTCATCGTGATCTACAAAGCGAGCCGATGGGAAGCGGACGAGAAAGATCGTCATATCATACTTGTCCGAATTGATCATCGCTTCCTCGGCTTCCATAGACGGATGCCATACACCGGGCGGAACGTGCATCCATTCATGGCGAGAGCGGTTCCGCAATACTCTCGTTCGTTCCACAACTTCATCGGCGATCGGGTATCCCGGGGACAAGTACCCTCCCGCGCGCCTCGCGCTTGCGCTTGGATACGACCAACAGACGAAGTCGTCGCGAGCCATCACAAGCATTGCTGGTTCATTCGTCAATTCAAGCCACTTCAGCGTCGTCGCGGTGAGAGAAGTTTGATAACGACTTGCTAAGTTGCCTAACGCCTCAAGCGTTATAGTGCCACCGTTCAATTGCCTCCGGAAGTCGTCCGCAGGCATTAGTAGATAGGAAGCAAACATATTCGCTTCCTTTTCAATTCGTCTCGATAAATCGCTGTAATAGTCTAGGAGCTCCGAGGATCCGCAGCGAAATTGCTCCTGAAGGTGCCGATGGCACAGGTAATGGCCGAATTCGTGCGCCAACGTAAAATTGATTCGACCGGGGGCAAGCACGGCATTATCGTACGAAATAATCCAATCGCCTTTTTTTCGACGCGACAACATCCCGTCTATTCCGGTTATGCCGTGCGGACGAATGTCTGCAATGGGATCGTTGAAGCGCTGGCGTGTTACCTCTGGAGCAAGGACGCGCACGTCCACTGGAAAGGCTTGGCCCGATGCCGTCCAGAGCTTAGACAATTGCATTCCCCATGCCGCCGCGCTAATAGGATCAGTCATCTTCGATTGCTTTTAGAAATTTCTCCAGCTGAGCGCGCTTGTCAGAATCAAGCTGACCGACGCGTCGGAAAAAAACTTCATCGGCGTCCGAGCGCGTGAGCGCCTGCTTTTCGTCGTTCATCAGGAATTCCACCGTGACTCCTAACACCTCCGCAATCTTTTGAATCTTGTCCGCCGAAGGTCTCACCACAGGTCGGTTTTCTAATTCCCAAATATAACTCTTGCTCGAATCTGTTTGTTGCGCAAGTTGGTCCATCGTCAATTTCGCGCGCTTTCTCTCTGCGCGAATCTTTTCACCAAGCGGGGTGGCCAACGTACTCTCCTGATTGCTAAAACCGGTAACTGCGTGGCAAACGTTTGCCACACGCCATTTCTCATCCCATCTCTTTCAAGGACGAGCACCCTTCATCGTAGCCAGCAACTACGATTCGAGAAGTTCAGAGTAGACGCATTTTCAGTGCTTGACAAGAGGGTTCTGTAAGAGCAGACTGAAAGTGCGTCTACAGACATACTTCTGTGACGACTTTTAAACTTCATAGGTCACGAACATGACTACAAGCTACAAATGTATTGCGAAGCGAATGACCGGCGGCCGAGGTCACGAGCACATTCAGGAACTGCGATGGGCCAAGTGCGTTGATGGGAAACTCACAGCGGAAACGGGTGTTTCAAGCCGAGCACAAATGGTGCAATTTATTCATACAAACGGGCCGAATTCGGTCTGGTGTCCAGATCGGAACCCTGCTTTGCCTGGAGCATGGGTTCACGCCCATTCCAACGGCCACATCGAGTACGTTCAAACGGTTGCTGACGGACGAAAAACCGACAACCTTCTTTCACTTCCGGATTTCTGACCGATACATCATGACAAAGCCAATCTTCGTCGAACGTCGCGACCAGTGCGACTACGCAGTTCGAAAACCCAACTCGGAGCGGGCCAGTGGCATCGCGCCGACACAGGCCGAAGCCATTGAAATGGCGAGAAAGATAAACAATGGTGGCCCCGTGCTTGTTGAGCGAGTACGACACACGACAGCTGGGAAACCCGACAAGTGGCGAAAGCCGTGAAGAAAGGCGCAGTCTCGCCACAAGCCGCCAGAAGTCTTAAAAGCCTCGGTACATGTACTACCGAGGCTTTTTGTTGTCCTGTAGAGCACGAATCCATCTGGGCAATGGTGAGGGACAGAGATCCTACGATGCAGACGCGAACGCATCGTCATGGTCCGGAAGTCAAAATGCCTTTTTCAGTCTAATCAGTTACTTCACGGCGGCACTGAGCCGCTCGGTGCTTTAGACCGGTGAGTAGCATGACAGCCGCGTAGATGCCAACCAGATTATTAGCTTTTTACTTGATGTGCTGGGGTAAAAACTGGCGTCGCCGTCAACCCCGCATGACACGTGGTTTTCAATGGTGCCCGCTGGAAAACCGCATCCAAAACCCGCACGAATAGTGGGTTTGCTCAAGCCGTTGCAGCTTGGGAAGCTAGGGTATTACCATTATACGACGCCCGCGAAGCCGGTAATTTTACAGGGGTTTGATCGATTTGGGGAGCCCGGATCGAGTGAAGTGGCGTGAAAAGTGTCTCCACTTCGGAGATTCCTGCTGGCGTCATCGATGTGGAGTCGGGGCCCATGCTCTCAGTTCGTTAAGGTTTATTCGACGCCTGCCGACACGCGCGGAGGCATGCACACTCCTGCGGCCGATGGCAGGCATCGAATAAACCTTAACGAGACGGGACGGCCAGCCCGCCGAAGCCTAAGCATCATCACGTTGCCCAGAACGCGGCATAGCCGGAATAGTCGTCGCATGGACGACATCGAACATCACAATGATTTTCCGCCGCTATCCACAAGCTCGAAATATTGTTCGTTGGTGGTGATCTGCTGGCCGTTCGAGAACTGACAGGATGCGCTGGTCCGCACCGCGCATCCGAGAAGCCTGCTGCGCGATCAGATCACAAAATAAGTCAGCTGAACCGCCGCGCGCGTGACCACCATCTGCAGCACCTGCACGATCACGAACAGCAGGATCGGCGATAGATCGATGCTGCCGAACTGCGGCAGCACTCGTCGCAGCGGATTCAGAAACGGCGCGGTCAACTGGTACAGAATCGGCATCGCCGGCGAACGCGGATTGAGCCACGATAGCAGCGCCATCAGGATCGTCATCCAGATGATCAGATTCAGTGCCCACTTGATGGCGGTCAGCACCGCGACGATCAGCAGCGTCGGCACCAGCGCGAGCGGATCCGCGCCGGTCAGCACGACCATCAGCACCACGTAGATGATCGCCGCGATCAGCGTCGCGGCGACGCTCGCCCAGTCGATGTTGCGTGTGCTCGGCAGAATGCGCCGCAGCGGCAGCACGATCCAGTTGGTCGCCTGCATCACGGCATTCGATACCGGGTTGTACGGCGGCAGGCGCACGACCTGCAGCCAGGCGCGCAGCAGCAGCGCCGCGCCGAACAGCGTGAAGATGGTATTGAGCAGAAAACGGGCGATATCGCCAAACATCTCGTGTCCTTATGCTTCTGATGGCGGCCGGCTGCGGCCGCGGGCTGCCGGCGTTGCCCGATCGGTGCGCGCCGGCGGTGATCTGGAAATCGCGGGCGCGTCGCTCGCGCAACGGCGCATCACGCGTCGTCTGTTTGCCTGCCTGATGCGGCCGCGCGGAGTGCTTATGGTGATTCGCGCGGAATTGCGTTTACGTGACTGCGACCGGATCATGCGACTGACGGCTCGACGTCATTGCGCGCCGCTGCTCGCCTGCTGTCTGTCCGACATCACACTGAAACCCGGACCTCGCTGATCAGGATCGCGCCGTTGCCGCCATCGGTGTAGTTGGGGATGTCCGCCAACAGTTGTTCGGATGCCTGCTTGAATACTTTATAGAAGTCGTCCGCACTCTCGAACAGGAAGTGCCCTGCGGCTACGTACGGCGGTGGCGTGCCCGGCGCCCGGCGTTGATGCCCGCGTCGACCGACCAGCCCTTGAGCGTCGCCCCGAACAGCTTTGCCGCGAGCGGCATGTGCGTCGCGCAGTAGTAGTCCATGTCGAAGCGGCCGTTTTCCCGGTACGGATAGAGGATGCTGACCTTGATCATTGTGCGTTCTCGTCTGTTGATCCCGAAGCGCGGCGCGACGCAGCGGGTGCCGCTGGCGGTTCGCTTGCCGCGCCGGACGTCACATTATCACGGCTTACTTGACGCTTGCACCTGCTGAAGCCTGATTCAGCGAGCGCCGCAGCGATTCTTCCACGGCTTCGGAGATCGCTTCGATCGTCGCGGGCGGGCTCGCGCGGCGTTGCGCCAGACTGACCGCGCGACGCGTCAGCAGTCCGTACAGCGCGGCGTGGTCGCCGCCGAGTTCTTCGAGCAGCGCCAACTGCTTTTGCACGACGCCGGTGTCGCCGCGCGATACGGGACCGGCGAGCGCGTTCGACAGACCTTTGTCGCGAGCGGTTTCGATCGTGCCAGCGAGCATCGGCAGCAGCGCGCGCAGCGCGTCGTCTTCGGCGAAACCGAGCGTGCGCCACAGCGCGACGCATTCCGCGAGGCTGCACAGCGCGAAGCTTGCCGCATAGTGCGCGGCGCCGTGATACAGCATGCGCCCGCCCGGCGGAATCGCCAGCGGATGGCAGCGCAGCGCGACGGCGAGTGCGGTCAGCGTCTCCTTCAGCGCGCCGTCGGCCTCGATCGTCACCGAGCAGCCGGCGATCCGTTCGAGGTCGGCCAGCTCGCCGCCGAACAGATACAGCGGATGAAAGCCGCCGATCGCCGCGCCCTGGTCGCGCGCCGGCGCCAGCAGCTCGACCGGCGACGCGCCGCTGCAATGGACGAGCGCTTTGCCGCTCGCAAAGGGCGAAGCGAACCGGAGTGTGTGCGCTGTCGTACCGATACTGTCGTCGGGAACGGCTAAAAAAACGATATCGGCGGCATCGACGACTTGTTGCGGATCATTGCAGGCCACGGCGTTTTCGATCTGCGCGGCGAGCCGGCGCGCGGAATCGGCCGAACGGCTTGCGACCGCCGTGACCGAATAGCCGGCGCGGGCGAAGCCCAGCGCGAGACAGCGCGCGAGCCGCCCCGCGCCGATGAAGCCGATGCGCGGCAAGGAAGATTGGGACATGGTCGTCGGCTCCAGCACGGATCGAACGGAAAGCAGCAGTATCGCGCATCCGGCGAGCCGCATGCGCGATCCGGCCCCGCTGGCTTGCAGGCTTTCGAGCGAACTGTCGCCGGATCAGTTTGCCGGCGATATGGCGCGAGCGGCAGGTCATCGGAGCGCATGACGCCGTCGGGCCCGAAAAATGCTCGCCGTCGTGAAGTCAACGGCGTCGACCCCGCTCGACGAACCGGTTTTGCAGTTGCTGTTCCGTCCTTCCGCTGTTTCGTATTTCGTTTCGTACTTCGTTTCGTACTTCATTTGCAGTCAGAGATTCGGAGGTAGAGATGAGTATTTTTTCTTACCGCAAGCACTTGCGGTTTCTCACGCACGCACAGCGCCGTCGCTGGTGGGATCAGAGAAAGCGCCTGACGCCGCGTGTGCGGATCAGCGGCGCCTATGTGCCGCCGAACGTCTCCCGCGAGTTCACCTATGTGAAGGTCGGCTAGCGAGCGTTGTTCGCAGGTGAGAAAATGCCCGGCGCCGCAAGTCGCCGGGCATTTTTTATGCGGCAATTGCTTCCTGCTGTCAGGATTGAAGCGAATTTGTAATCAAACATTACTGAAACGCGAACCGCGCAATGGCGGTGCGATCTTACTGATGACGCGCGGCCGCTAAGCCCCGCCCCGTTCTCCGGCAACTGCTTGATTCCAGGCTCGTTTTGCTGCTGTATCGGCAGCCCCTGCGTGGAACGCGGCGGCACGCGGGCGGACTTGCCGCGCGGGCAATTGCAATTTGCAACAAATGTGAACAGCCGCGCCGGGGCTTTTTCGATACATTGATTCAACAGCATGCGAGGCATGCGCAGTCGGCGACCTTGGCAGGCCGCGCTAGGAGAATAGAAGTGAAAAAGATCGTTCCGTTTGTCGTTGCAGGCGCACTCGGCTTGGGGCTTGCCGGTGCTGCCGAGGCACACGTTTCTGTGGGTATCGGCATTGGCGTGCCAATCGCGCCGGCGTATCCGGTGTATGCGGCGCCGCCCCCTGTCTATTACGCACCGCCCCCGCCGCCAGTTTATGCGCCGGTCGTGGTCGCGCCGCCTCCGGTGGTTGTCGGTGGCTATTACGGGTATGGGCGCCCTTACTATCATCACGGCTACTACCGCGGTTACTACCATCGCGGCTATTACCGCCACTAATCGTCCGCGCGGCTGAGGCAGGAATACAGCGCGCAGATATCGACGGCGTCATCCGGCTTGCCTGCCGGGTTGCGCCGTTTTCTTTTGCGCGGCTGGGGTTGCGCTGATTTTTCGCGAGGCCGCACGCAAGCAGCGCCGCTCGAGCGAGATTCCAAAGCATCGGTGAAGCTGGGAGAATGGCTGTTTCGCCACCGCTCTGGAGAGTTTCGCCGATGCAAGCGCTTCCCGCTCCCACTTTCGATGACGTTCTCGACGCCGCCGCGCGTCTGGAGGGCGTCGCGCACCGCACTCCCGTGCTGAGCTCGAGCACGTTCAACGAGCGCACCGGCGCATCCGTGTTCTTCAAGTGCGAAAACTTCCAGCGCATGGGCGCGTTCAAGTTTCGCGGCGCGTACAACGCGATCTCGCATTTCGACGCGCAGCAGCGCAAGGCGGGGGTGCTGACCTATTCGTCGGGTAATCACGCGCAGGCGATCGCGTTGTCCGCGCGCCTCGCCGGTATTCACGCGACGATCGTGATGCCGCACGACGCGCCCGAGGCCAAAGTCGCCGCGACGAAGGGCTACGGCGGCGAAGTGATCACCTATGACCGCTATAAGGAAAATCGCGAGGAGATCGGCCGGCGGCTCGCCGAAGAGCGTGGGATGACGCTGATTCCGCCGTACGATCATCCGCATGTGATCGCCGGGCAGGGTACCGCGGTGAAGGAATTGATCGATGAAACCGGCCCGCTCGACATGCTGTTCGTGTGTCTGGGCGGCGGTGGGCTGATTAGCGGCAGTGCATTGTCGGCGGCGGCGCTGAACCCGGACTGCACGGTGATCGGCATCGAGCCGGAAGCGGGCAACGACGCCCAGCAATCGCTCGCGCGCGGCGAGATCGTGCATATCGACGCGCCGCGCACGATCGCCGATGGTGCTGCGTCGACACATCTCGGCGACTACACGTTCGAGGTGATCCGCAAGCTGGTCGCGCGGATCGAAACCGTCAGCGATGCGCAACTGATCGACACAATGCGCTTTTTCGCGCAGCGCATGAAGATCGTCGTCGAGCCGACCGGCTGCCTCGCGGCCGCCGCGGTGCTCAACGGCATCGTGCCGGTCGAGGGCAAGCGTGTCGGTGTCGTCGTGAGCGGCGGCAACGTCGATCTGGCGAAGCTCGCGCAGTATCTCGCGTAAGCGCTTGAATTTACCCGCCTGAATGAAAAACGGCTCGCCAACGCGAGCCGTTTTGCTGTCCGCAAGCCGCTTCAGCTTGCCAGCGGGGCGGTGCCTTGCACGATCAGATCGTGGTACCCGTTGACGATCACGCTGTACGAAAAATACGCGAACAACAGCGCCGACAGCACATGGCAGACGCGCAGCATGCCCGCGCCGGCGCGCTTGCGGCCGTGGCTGCCGAGCCCGCAGATAAACAGCGTCCAGCACAGCCCGCCGAGAAAGAAGCCGCCGAGGAAGATCAGCGCGGTCGTTGGGCTCGTCGCGCCGGCCTTCGCGATCAGCGCGCCGCCGACCGCCGCGAACCACAGAATCGCCGATGGCGACGACATCGCGAGCAGCACCCCGCGCAGGAAGCCGCGCCACGCCGAAAGCTGCGGTGCGCCGGTGCTGCCGTCGCCGGCCACCGCCGGCGCGGTAGCTGGAAACATCGCTTCGCGCGCCATCTTCCACGTGAGAAACAGCAGGATCGCCGCGCCGCCGATCCATACGACCCAGCGCACCGATTCGAATTGCAGCAGCGCGGCCATACCCGCCAGCGCGAGCGTCGCATAAATGAGATCGCCGACGCACGAGCCCAGGCCGAGCCAGAAGCCTGGCCGGAAACCGTGTGACAGCGTCAGCGAAATCATCGCCACATTGACGAGACCGATATCGAGGCAAAGCGACAGCGACAGAAAAAATCCGTCAGACATCATTGAAAACGCGTGCATCCGGGCAACCGCTCCATCCATTCCGTTGTTCGTGGTGTTGCGACGCGCGGCTCAGGGCTTGCCGAGGCCCAACTCGTTCCACAAGCCGTCGATGCGTTTTTTGACCGCCTCGTCCATCGCGATCGGACGTCCCCATTCACGGTCGGTTTCGCCGGGCCACTTGTTGGTCGCGTCGAGCCCCATCTTCGAACCGAGTCCGGCCACCGGCGACGCGAAATCGAGATAGTCGATCGGCGTGCGATCGACGAGCACCGTGTCGCGCGTCGGATCCACGCGGGTGGTGATCGCCCAGATCACTTCCTTCCAGTCGCGGATATCGACGTCCTCGTCGACGATCACGATGAACTTCGTATACATGAACTGGCGCAGGAAGCTCCACACGCCGAACATCACGCGTTTCGCATGGCCGGGGTAGCTCTTCTTCATCTGCACGATCGCCATCCGGTAGCTGCAGCCCTCGGGCGGCAGATAGAAGTCGGTGATTTCGGCGAATTGCTTTTGCAGCAGCGGCACGAACACTTCGTTCAGCGCGACGCCGAGTACGGCGGGCTCGTCGGGCGGCTTGCCGGTGTAAGTTGAGTGGTAGATCGCGTCGCGCCGCATCGTGATGCGCTCGACCGTGAAGACCGGGAACCACTCCTGTTCGTTGTAGTAGCCGGTATGGTCGCCGTACGGCCCTTCGAGCGCGTGTTCGTAACGCGCCGAGGCGCCCTTCGACGGACGCGGCGGCGCGCCCGCGGGGGCAGGGTCGGGCTCGCCGTCCTCCGGGTAGATGAAGCCTTCGAGCACGATCTCCGCGCGCGCGGGCACCTGCAGTCCGTCGACCCCCGGCGTCAGGCATTTCGCGAGTTCGGTGCGCCCGCCGAGCAGCAGTCCGGCAAACTGGTATTCGGACAACGTGTCCGGCACCGGTGTGACCGCGCCGAGGATCGTGGCCGGGTCCGCGCCGAGCACCACGGCCACCGGATACGGCTGGCCCGGGTTGCGCAGCACGAATTCGCGAAAATCGAGCGCGCCGCCGCGATGCGCGAGCCAGCGCATGATCAGCTTGTTGCGGCCGATCAATTGCTGCCGGTAAATGCCGAGGTTCTGGCGGCTCCTGTTCGGGCCTTTCGTGACGGTCAGACCCCAGGTGATCAGCGGCCCGGCGTCGCCCGGCCAGCAGGTCTGGATCGGCAGTCGGGTCAGATCGACGTCGGCGGGCTCCCAGACGATTTCCTGGCAGGGCGGCGCGCTGACCGTTTTCGGCGCCATGTCCCACACCGCCTTGGCGAGCGACAGCAGCTTGCCGGCGTCCTTGAGTCCCTTCGGCGGCTCCGGTTCTTTCAGCGCGGACAGCAGCCGGCCGACGTCGCGCAGCGATTCGAGCGCCGCATGGTCGCCCGTGCCCGGCTCCGAGTCGATGCCCATGCCGAGCGCGACGCGGCGCGGCGTGCCGAACAGATTGCCGAGTACCGGAAACACATGCTCCTCGGTGTTCGCGAACAGCAAGGCGGGACCGCCCGCGCGCAACACCCGGTCGCAAAGTTCGGTCATTTCGAGATTCGGCGACACCTTCTGCGAGATACGGCGCAATTCGCCGATCGTTTCAAGGCGGCCGACGAAATCGCGCAGGTCTTTGTATTTCATCTGTGATGGTTCGGAGCCGCGGGGCGGCAGATAAGGGCAGGAACTGCGCAAGCATCGGGACGAACGACGATCAAGGCAGAACAATCAGTTACAAAAAGTATGGCCACGCGTCTGCTGGTGCAAAAAAAAGCAATTGTCGATTTTACCTGCGTTGTCCAGCGCACGTAGATCGGCCGAATGGCCTAGCCCAAACGTTGGGGGCCGGTTTGCCCAAAACACGCGTCGCGCGCCGATCTTCGGTCACTGAACAGTGTTCATAATTACAAATAGTTATAGATTTTCATTTCTATAGTGTTGACGATCTATAAAACCGTGCATAGAATCCGTCCACATTGGTTGAAGGGCGCTAACCTTTTTACCGCTGCCCCCGGTCCTAAGACGCACCGCGTCACCGTTTCCGCTCCCAAACGGGGTACGAACGGCCATTGAAGTCCTCGCCAGCGTCCACAAGCGCTGGTTTTTCGCGTGGGAGCCCGAGCCCGGCATGCCAGGAGCATGTGACGGCTGTTTTCGAGATGGCTCCCCAAACGGTATTTGCCGTTTTCCCGACGTCGCTGCTGCCCGACCAGACAGTACACGCGACGTCTTGACTCTGCGAACAGTCGGTGCCGCCTGATCATTCGGGTGGGGTTCGCGGATCATGCAAGATGGGAGATCTGAATGAACGCCTGGTTATCGTGGCGTCCCGATGAGCGTATTGCGCAGGTTGTACGTGGCGCGCTACGTCGCGGGACGCGACTGAGTCATCATCTGTTCAGCATTGTCGGCGGCATCGCCGTGGTGCTGGCTCTCGCACTGTGGCTGATGCCGACCTGGCGCGGCGTGCTCGCCGCGCGGCTGATGCCTGTTATTTCCGCCGCCGTGCAAGCGGGCCCCGCCCGTCTGCTGCAAGGTAATCCGCTGCCGGCCATCGGCCCGGCGGGCACCTCCGGCGCATCGTCCGACGAATCCCTGTCGGCCAATTCCCCGAACAACACCGATAGCGCGAACGACGGAAACACCGTTCTTACCGCAAGCAACACCAGCTTCGACGGCGCTTTCGACAACTCCGGCTCGGCCGGTATGGGCGTCGCGACGTTAAACGGCCTCGATCCGCGCACGATGCAAAGCGTGAGCGCGCTCGCGCGCCTGATTCCTTCGCAGCGCGTGTCCGCCGATGCGCGCGACGACCGCGTACTCGTTTCGAGCCGCGAGCAGGACCTGGTCGCGTCGTATCTCGCCCGCCGTTATCGGGTCGCTCAGGAACCCGTCAGTGAACTCGTCAAGGCGGCATTCGATACCGGTCGCGAAGTCGGCCTCGATCCGCTGCTGCTGCTGTCCGTGATGGCAATCGAGTCGGGCTTCAATCCGTACGCGGAAAGCGGTGTCGGCGCGCAAGGCCTGATGCAGGTGATGTCGAAGGTGCATTCGGACAAATTCCAGTATTTCGGCGGCCAAAGCGCGGCACTCGAGCCGCTCGCAAACATCAAGGTCGGCGCACTGGTACTGAAGGATTGCATCGCGCGCGGTGGTTCGTTGCCGGGCGGCCTGCGTCTCTACGTCGGCTCGAGCACTTCGGACGACGGCGGCTACGGCGCCAAGGTGATGGCCGAGCGCGGACGTCTGCGCGACGTCGCACATGGCCGCAAGGTGCCGATCAACGCACCGCAGGCGCCGGTGCTGACCGCGTCGGCGAATCCGGCGCCGGCTGCCGCGGCCAGCAGCGGCGCCAATGGCAAGCGCGTTCAGGTGACGCTGCAGACCGGCCATGCGGCGAGCCCGGCCACGCCGACGGCGCATACGCAGGCGGCGGAGCAGGACGATGCCAGCACGACGCGACATGTCGCGTCGGCCTCGGAGTTGGGAGCCTGAACCACGAGGGGCTGAGCTTCACAGTGGTTCACGCATGCAAAAAAGGACACCCTCCGCAGGTGTCCTTTTTTGCATGTGGCCAGTCGACGGCTGGCAGCGGCTGCGTCGAATGCGATGGCAGGGGGCCGCGAGATTTGCGTGGCGGTGGCCGCCGGCAAAATAAAAAGCGATCGGCGGGCGGCGATAGATTGCCGACGCATCGCCGCCTGCCTTACATACGCGTCCCGCTCAATGCCGCCCGAACAGCTTCGCCAGCCGCTCGACCGCTTCCTCGAGCTTCGGATACGCGGTTGCATACGAGAGCCGGATGTACTCCCTCGGCGCGTGAGTGCCAAAGTCCATGCCGGGCACCAGCACGACACCGGCGTCGTGCAACATCGCCTTCGTGAGCGCCGCGCTGTCGCCGGCCGCCGGATGCGCGACGCCGCGGCAGTCGGCATATACATAGAATGCGCCGTCGGGCATCACCGGCACGCGGAAGCCCAGCGATTCGAGCGCCGGTGCGATGAAGTCGCGCCGGCGCTTGAATTCGAGCCGCCGCGCCTCGTAGATCGCGATCGTCTGCGGCTCGAAGCACGCGAGCGCCGCGTGCTGCGCGAGCGCCGACGCGCAGATGAACAGATTCTGCGCGAGTTTTTCGAACGCGCTGACCATCGCGGGCGGCACGACGAGCCAGCCGAGGCGCCAGCCGGTCATGTTGAAGTATTTCGAGAAGCTGTTGACGGTAATCACATCGTCGCCATACGACAGCGCCGACACCGGTTTCGCATCGTAGCTCAAGCCCTGGTAGATCTCGTCGACGATCGTAAAGCCGCCGCGCGCCCTGACGGCCTTCACGATGCGCTCGAGTTCGGCCGGTTCGATCGACGTGCCGGTCGGGTTCGATGGCGAAGCGAGCAGCACGCCGCGCGTGTGTTCGCCCCACAGACGTTCGACGTCGGCCGCAGTCAGCTGGAAACGCTCGGCCGGACCGCTCGGCACCATCACCGGCTTGCCTTCGGCCGCGATCACGAAATGGCGGTTGCATGGGTAGCACGGATCGGGCATCAGCACTTCATCGTCGCGATCGACCAGCGCCGCGCACGCGAGCAGCAGCGCGGCCGACGCCCCGGCGGTGACGATGATTCGCGCCGGGTCGACGCTGATGCCGTAGAACTCGGCGTAATGCGCGGAAATCGCGTCGCGCAACGCGTGGATACCGAGTGCATTCGTATATTGCGTGACGCCGCGGCGCAGCGCATGCGCCGCGGCCTCGATGACCGGCTCGGGCGCGGTGAAATCGGGCTCGCCGATTCCCATGTGGATGATGTCGCGCCCCTCGCGCTCGAGGAGCGCGGCCTCCTTGGCCAGTTCCATCACGTAGAAGGGCTGGATCGCGTCGACGCGGGCAGCCAGCCGCGCCAGCGGTTCGGTCACGGAGTTCATACAGTCAAATCCAGTTCGGAAGCAAAAGCAGCACCCAGGCATCGCCGCGCGGGTCGGGTGGAGTGCCGACGCGCGTACATTGTCGCGCGCTCCAGCCGGCGTCCGTCGGGCGATGGGGGCATCCGATGCGGTTCACCCGATGCGGCGGCTAGTGCCTTGCCGCCCGATGCCCGCCCGAGCACACGCTCGCCGCGCTCAGCCCTTGCGCGGAGCCTGCGTCTCGGCCACGCGCAGTTGCGCCGACAGTTTATCCAGCACACCGTTCACGTATTTGTAGCCGTCCGAGCCGCCGAACGTCTTCGTGAGTTCGACCGCTTCGTTGATGACCACACGGTACGGGATGTCGACGTGATTCTTCAGTTCGAACGCGGCGACCAGCAGCACCGCGCGCTCGACCGGCGACAGCTGCTCGATCGGACGATCGAGGCACGGCGCGATATCCGCGGACAGTGCTTCGGAGTCGCGCATCACGCCGTGCAGGAGCGCTTCCAGATGCTCGTGGTCGGCCTTGTCGTAACCTTGCGCGCCGCGCAGTTGCGCGTCGATCTCACCGGCGGGCGAACCCGACAGCAGCCACTGATAAAGCCCCTGCGTGGCCAGTTCGCGGGAGCGTCGGCGTGCGCTCTTCATGCCTCTTCCTCGTCTTCTTCATCTTCTTCGTCATCGTCGCCGCCGAGCTGTTCGAGCGCGACCGCGAGGTTGGCCATTTCGACGGCCACGCGTGCCGCGTCGCGACCCTTCTCGGTCATACGCGCGACAGCCTGCTCGTCGTTCTCGGTGGTCAGCACCGCGTTCGCGACCGGAATGCCGAAGTCGAGGCCGATGCGCGAGATGCCCGCGCCGCTTTCGTTGGACACCAGCTCGAAATGATAGGTCTCGCCGCGAATTACCGCGCCGAGCGCGATCAGCGCGTCGAATTGCGCGCTTTCGGCGAGTTTTTGCAGTGCGAGCGGGATTTCCAGCGCGCCCGGCACCGTGACGAGCAGCACGTCTTCGCCGATGACGCCGAGGCGTTCGAGTTCTTCGATGCAGGCGTCCGCGAGGCCGTTGCAGACCGGTTCGTTAAAGCGCGCCTGAACGATGCCGATGCGCAGTCCGTCGCCGTCGAGATTCGGTTGGTATTGTCCGATTTCCATGTGAATTCCGTAGTGTTAGGTGGGCGCGATGAGTGGGCGCGAAAAATGAGCGCAAGCAGTGGGCGCAGTGCGCGGGTGGCCGGATCAGCCTTGCGGTGCTTGCGTGCTGCCGCCGGGCATCGACACGAAGCCCGTCACCTCGAGACCGTACCCCGACATACTGCCGAGCTTGCGCGGGTTCGACAGCACCTGCATCTTGCCGACGCCGAGTTCGCGCAGGATCTGCGCGCCGATCCCGTAGGTCTTGAAGTCGACCGGCCGGCGCTTGAGCGCGCTGGCTTTTTCCTCCGAGTCGAAAGCCTTGAAGACGTCGACCAGGTGTTCCTTCGAGTCGCCGCAGTTCAGCAGCACGACCACGCCGAGGTCGCGTTCCGCGATCTCTTTCATGGCGGCGTCGAGTGTCCAGGAGTGAGTGGATTCGCCGACTTCGAGCAGATCCAGCACCGACAGCGGCTCATGCACGCGCACCGGCGTGTCCCGGTCCGGCGACGGCGTGCCGCGCACCAGCGCGAGATGCGGCTGACCGCTCGGCTGGTCGAGATACATGACCGCGCGAAACGCGCCGTGCGCGGTCTGCATCGTGCGTTCGCAGATGCGCTCGACGATCGATTCGGTGCGGCTGCGATAGTGGATCAGATCGGCGATCGTACCGATCTTCAGCCCATGCTCCCGCGCAAACTCGATCAGGTCGGGCAGACGCGCCATCGTGCCGTCGTCGTTGATCACTTCGCAGATCACCGAAGCCGGCATGAGCCCCGCGAGCGCGGTGAAATCGCAGCCAGCCTCGGTATGGCCGGCGCGCACCAGCACGCCGCCCGGCTGCGCCATGATCGGGAACACGTGGCCCGGCTGCACGATGTGCTCGGGGCGCGCGTCCGGCGCGACCGCCGCGGCGACCGTGCGGGCGCGGTCCGCCGCCGAAATGCCGGTGGTCACGCCTTCGGCCGCTTCGATGCTGACCGTAAACGCGGTGCCGTATTGCGTGCCGTTGCGGTAGGTCATCAGGGGCAGGTTCAGCTGCTTGCAGCGTTCCTGGGTAAGCGTCAGGCAGATCAGGCCGCGGCCGTAGCGGGCCATGAAATTGATCGCTTCCGGGGTGACAAACTCGGCGGCGATCACGAGGTCGCCCTCGTTTTCGCGGTCTTCTTCGTCGACGAGGATCACCATCCGACCGGCTTTCAGTTCATCGATGATCTCTTGGGTGGAGGCGAGCGTCATGTTGGCGTGGGCGACATTTTCGGGAAAGCGCGTATTTTACGCCACGCGCGAGTCCAAGTCGCCTGCGCCGGACGATATAGGCCGTTTGGCCGACTGGCAAGGGGCGCAGGCTTGATGAGACCATTGCGGAGTCGGCTTGTCGCGGCGGCGGCGCCGATCGGAAAGTCCGGCAACCTGTCGCGCGGCGCGCGGCGCGCGGCGAGCTGTAGCGAGCGCCGGGCGCGTCTCGTTTGCGCTTGCGTTGCGCGCTTGCGTTGTCTATATCGTTGACTGAACGGCTGCGCGCGAATTGTCGCGCGTCAGGCCGCCGGAGGATCCTTCGATGAAACGCATATGGACGATCATCGGTGTAGCCGATGTGGCAGCGAGCTTCGGGTGGTACCAGACTCTGTTCGATCAGCCGCGCACTGCTCCCGCCCACCACGATTTCGGGCAGATCGTCGATGCCGACGGCACGGTGCTGCTCTGCCTTCACGAGTGGGGCGCGCACGATCATCCGCCGTTGACGAGCCCCGCCAACGGCAAGCCCGGCAACGGCCTGCTGCTGTTTTTCCGCGTCGACGATTTCGCTTCGTGCCTGGCTAGCGCGAGGACGCTCGCCGGCCGCCTCGAAGAAGAGCCGCATCTGAACCCGAAGACCGAAACGCTGGAATTCGCGCTGCGCGATCCGGACGGCTATTACGTGATGGTCAACGCGCTCGCGGCGGCGTGAAAGCGTGTCCGGGCTCAAGATTATTCGATGCATGGAGCGTATGGAATGACACATTAGCCCGGCAAGATCGGCCGTAAATCCAAGGGTTTCCGCAATACCATACCTTCAGGGTATGAAAGCGGACAGGAAAAGTATTGGACGCCTCAAACACGCGGAGAGTATAAAAACGTCCAATGAACTCTCCTCTCGCAGTATCCGCCATGACCTCAGCGACCATCGAACGCATCGAAACCCGTCTCGTCGATTTGCCGACGATCCGTCCTCACAAGCTGTCGGTTGCGACGATGTACGGGCAGACCCTGATGCTCGTCAAGGTGTACTGCAGCGACGGCGTGGTCGGCATCGGCGAAGGCACCACGATCGCCGGCATGGCCTACGGCCCGGAAAGCCCGGAAGCGATGAAACTCGCGATCGACGCGTACCTCGCGCCGGCGATGATCGGCAAGGACGCCACCCGCATCCAGGCGTTGATGGCGCACCTCGGCAAGCTGGTCAAGGTCAATCATTTCTCGAAGAGCGCACTCGAAACCGCGCTGCTCGACGCGCACGGCAAGCGCCTTAACGTGCCGGTCAGCGATCTGCTCGGCGGCCGCCGCCGCGAGCGTCTGCCGGTCGCATGGACGCTCGCCTCGGGCGACACCGCCAAAGACATCGCCGAAGCCGGGCACATGCTCGACGTGCGCCGTCACAAGGTGTTCAAGCTGAAGATCGGCGCGAAGGAACTGAAGACCGACATCCGCCACGTCGCCGAAATCAAGAAGGCGGTCGGCGACCGTGCCGCGGTGCGCGTCGACGTCAACATGGCGTGGAGCGAGACGGAAGCGGCCTGGGCGATTCCGGCGCTGGCCGACGCGGGCTGCGATCTGGTCGAGCAGCCGGTCGCATCCGCCGCGGCGCTCGCGCGCCTGATGCGCCGTTTCCCGGTTGCGTTGATGGCCGACGAAGTGCTGCAAGGCCCGGAAAGCGCGTTCGAAATCGCGAAGAACGGCGGCGCCGACGTGTTTGCGATCAAGATCGAACAGAGCGGCGGTCTGTTCGCCGCGCAGCGCGTCGCGGCGATCGCCGATGCGGCCGGGATCGAACTCTACGGCGGCACGATGCTGGAAGGCGCATTCAGCACGGTCGCCTCCGCGCATCTGTTCGCGAGCTTCGCGAACCTGCAATGGGGCACCGAGCTGTTCGGCCCGCTGCTGATCACCGAAGAAATTCTGACGAAGCCGCTCGACTATAGCGACTTCGAGCTGACCGTGCCGAACGGCCCGGGTCTCGGCATCGAACTTGACGAAGCGAAGGTCAAGCGCTTCACTCGAGAAGGGTTGATGAAAGTCACCCAGTAAACAGACACCGATCAAGAGGATTCAACGATGCTTTTCCATGTACGTATGGACGTGCACCTGCCGGTCGACATGCCGGCCGACGTGGCAAACGAAATCAAGACTCGCGAGAAGGCTTATTCGCAGGAACTCCAGCGTAGCGGCAAGTGGCCTCATATCTGGCGATTGGTTGGCGAGTACGCGAACTACAGCATCTTCGATGTAGAGAGCAATGCCGAACTGCACGACATTTTGTCCGGCCTGCCTCTTTTCCAGTACATGAAGATTTCGGTGACGCCGCTGTGTCGTCATCCGTCGTCGATCCGGGACGACGACATCTGAGCCCGGCTCTTCGAAGACGAGCGCGGCCAACGCCATTTTTTCCCCCAATACCAACTGGAGACAGTCATCGTGAGCGTCAAAGTATTTGAAACCAGGGAAGTCCAGGACCTGCTGAAAGCAGCCTCCAACGTCGATGCGGGCAACGGCGACGCCCGTTTCCAGCAGATCGTGTTTCGCCTGCTCGGCGACCTGTTCAAGGCGATCGACGACCTCGACATCACGCCGGACGAAGTGTGGGCCGGTATCAACTACCTGAACAAGCTCGGCCAGGACGGCGAAGCGGCGCTGCTCGCGGCCGGCCTCGGTCTCGAAAAGTATCTCGACATCCGCATGGACGCGGAAGACAAGGCGATCGGTCTGGAAGGCGGCACGCCGCGTACGATCGAAGGTCCGCTGTACGTGGCCGGCGCGACGGTGAACGACGGCGTCGCGAGGATCGATATCAACGAGGATGCCGATGCGGGCCCGCTCGTGATTCGCGGCACGGTGAAGGACCTGGACGGCAAGCCGGTTGCCGGCGCGGTCGTCGAATGCTGGCACGCGAACTCGAAGGGCTTCTACTCGCACTTCGACCCGACCGGCGCGCAAAGCGAATTCAACCTGCGCGGCGCGGTGAAGACGGGCGCTGACGGCAAGTACGAATTCCGCACGCTGATGCCGGTCGGCTACGGCTGCCCGCCGCACGGCTCGACGCAGAAGCTGTTGAACGTGCTCGGCCGTCACGGCAACCGTCCGGCGCACGTGCACTTCTTCGTCACCAGCGACTCGCACCGCAAGCTGACCACGCAGTTCAACATCGAAGGCGATCCGCTGATCTGGGACGACTTCGCGTACGCCACGCGCGAAGAACTGATCCCGCCGGTCGTCGCGAAGACCGGTGGCGCGGCGCTGGGTCTGAAGGACGACGCGTACAAGGACATCGAGTTCAACCTGACGGTGACGCCACTGGTGCAGGGTAAGGACAACCAGCTGGTCTATCGCCTGCGCGCTTCGGCCGAGGCGTAATAGCCGGCGGCGGGCGGCGCCGTGGCGGCACGGCCGCCGCCCGGCTCGCGGCATCGACCGATATCGCTACGAGTCCTCGTGCATGGCGTCGGCCATGCATGAGGATTTCCTGCTTGTCGGCAACCGTTTACCGGCAACCGTTGCTAATGGCCGCCAGCCGTGCCGGCCGGATCTCTGAAGCGTCGAGGAGTGGATGGTGTCGAGCAAAATTCGCGAGCAGGCCGCACACGATATCGCGTCCGTGCTGCCGGGCCGCACTCATGATCTGGCGCGGCTGCAAATTCTGATCGATGACAGCGAACCGGTCGTGACCGTCGTCGGCAAATACAACCATGGCAAGAGCAGCCTGCTCAACGAATTGCTGGGCCGTGACGCGTTTGCGGTGTCCGATCGGCGCGAAACGGTGCATCTGTCCGACAGCGTGCATCGCGGCGTGCGCTGGCTCGACGCACCGGGGCTCGATGCGGACGTCGGCACGCAGGACGATCGCGAGGCACTGGGAGCCGCGTGGCTGAAATCCGACATTCGTCTCTTCGTGCATGCGGCGAAGGAAGGCGAGCTCGACGCGAAGGAGCTGAAGCTGCTGGGCGAACTCGATGCGGATCGCACGAGGACCGGGCGGCAAACCTTGTTCGTGCTGTCGCAGGTGGACCAACTGGCCGACGCTGCCGCGCTGCAAAACGTGGGTGACGCGATCGACCGGCAGATGCCGGGACTCACGCTGAATGCGGTGTCGTCCGTGCGTCATCGCAAGGGGCTCGAAGGCGGCAAGCAACTGCTGCTGGAAAAGAGCGGCATTCCCGCATTGCATGCGGCGCTGCAAGCGGAACTCGCGCGCGTACCGCATGCGCGAGCGTGTGAAACCGCGCTGCTGATGCGCGAAATCGACGAAGAGCTGCAACTGCTGCGGGCCGCGCAACGAACTTCACTGGACCTGTTGCGCTGCACGCAGCGACAGCAGCGGCTCGACTTCGATCGCGGGCTCGCCGCCGTGATCGAAAAAGTGGCCGGCAATATCGATGCAATGTTGAACGCGCTCGGCACCGACCACGCGATCGTGCCGGACACCGCGAAAGACGCGTACATGATCACCGCGGGCAAGCTGGAGCGCGCGCATATCCAGATCGCTTACTCGCGCGCCTGCATCGAAATCGATGCGGTGTTGACCGCGCACGGCGTGGTCGGTTTGCCGTCGGAACAGCACGCCGCGGCGTCGAGCTTCAATTCGGTGATGATCGCGGTGATGGGCGTGTCGGTGAAATTCCGCAAGGATCTGCGCCGGATGTTCTGCGAGGCATCGGGACGCGAGCGGATGCAGCGCGAGTTCACGCACTACTATGAACTGTCCGACGACCGCAAGGCATTGGCCGCGCAGATTGCCGACACGGAAGATGCGCTTGCCGCGTCGGAAAAAGCCTTGGCTGCCATCCGGCTATTCGAGGCGCGCGCATGAAAGCCGATGTGAGCCTTGAGCAACGCTTTATCGCCGAGGTCGATGCACTCGATTTCGTCGCTCAGGACATCGACGCGCATCTGCGCGCGCTGAACGCGTGGCTCGCGAAGCTGAGCGCCGATCTGCAAGCCGGCGGTTTGTCGTGCGACGGCTTGCACGCGCACAACCCGCTGGCCGTTCAGGCCGATGCGATCAACGCGCTGGTGCGCGCGAGCGCGCACACATGGACGCAGCAGTGGGCCAATCTGCAAGTCACGCGAGATCTGGCCGATCAATTCGACGATCAGGCATTGCTGCTGGTGTTCGGCAAATTCAACGCCGGCAAAAGCTCATTCTGTAATTTCCTCGCCGATCGCTTCGCCGCGCACAACAGGCCGGTGCGATATTTCCACGTCGACGCGGGCCGCGTCGTCGAAACAGCGGAACCGTTCACGGAGGGCGCGACCGAAACGACGTCGCGCCTGCAAGGCGTGCGTCTCGGCGAAAAGCTGGTGCTGCTCGATACGCCCGGCCTGCATTCGGTCACGCCGGAAAACGCCGCACTGACGCAGCGTTTCACCGATAGCGCGGACGGCGTATTGTGGCTGACCAGTTCGACGTCGCCCGGGCAGGTGCAGGAACTCGACGAACTCGGCCGCGAGCTGCACAGGAACAAGCCGCTGCTGCCGGTCGTGACCCGCAGCGACGAATACGATGAAGACGAAGTCGATGGCGAGATCGTCAGGCGTCTGTGCAACAAGAGCGCGCAGCGTCGCGCGTTGCAGGAGCACGATATCCGCGTGCGGGCGCGGGACAAGCTCGTCGCGATGGGCGTCGATACCGCGCTGCTGAAGCCGCCCGTGTCGATTTCGGCGTATGTCGCGCGCGAGCAGGGGCAGACTCCGGAGGCCATGGCCGACGCGGGGTTCGAGAAGCTGTATGCGGCGTTGCTCGCGATCACCCAGCCGGCGCTTGCCTACAAGCGCCGCAAGCGCGCGGAGATACTGCTGCACCATCTCGAAGAAAGTGTGTCGGGGCGCCTGTGCCGCGACGTGTCGCCGTTGCTAGCCGAGCTGCACGGATTGGCGCAGGCGGCTCTCGCGGCGCTCGAGCTCAAGCGGGAGCAGCTTGCCAATGCGGTATGGCGAGCTATCGTGCCGACGTTGCCGGGACTGCTGGACGCGTATGTGGCAACGCGCGATATCGAGGCGTTGTGCGGCACCGTGTCGGAATCGATCGTGGCAACGTTTGGCCGTGAAGCGCAACGGCTGCTGGGCGATTACGTTATTGCGCCCGAAGCGTCTGTCGCGCGGATCGAACTCGATGAGGCGGCCGCTTCGGGCGGCACCGTGGTCGAGCATTCCGCGGCGCACGGGCAACTGCGCGAAGTCGACGGTATCGATTTCGGGCGTGTCCATGCGGCGCTGAGCAACGCGATCCGGCGGTCTCTATTGAGCCTTTCCGGCGATGCCGCGCGCCGATGCCGTGCGTCGATCGATCGATTACTCGAACTCGCCCGGGACCTCGAAGAATCGTTGAAGGTCCACGAAGAAAAGTTGTGCGAGCTGAAGCGGGAAGTGCGATCCGCAGCCATCTAATGTTCGCGTGATACCTCGACGGCAGGTCCGGCGATTAACGCAGCCGCCTGTCCCGGCCTGCTGCCTGGCTTCGTTTCCATTTCGGAGAGCCGTGTATGAAGCGTTTTTGCTGTGCATTAGCCGCTTCTCTATTCGTGGCCCATAGCTACGCCAATCCGCTCGATCACGGCGATCTCGTCACATTTCCGACACGCGACGGCGTCACGCAAAGCGTTTTCATCGAATCTCCAGCGCCGGATCCGCGCTGGGTGGTCGTACTGTTCGGCGGCACGGTGGGCGCATTGCATCTGGATGCGCGCGGCGCGACCACGCTCAAGGGCAACTTCCTGATCCGCTCCGCGCATCACTGGATCGACGCGGGCGATGCGGTGGTGCTGGTCGATACGCCGTCCGATCACAGCGGCGGCATCGACGAGCTGTTTCGCCGCGGCAAGGACTCGTTTGCGGATACTCAGGCGATCGTCGCGAAGGTGCGCGAGCGTTTTCCGAACGCGAAGATCGCACTGGTCGGCACGAGTGCGGGCACGGTATCGGTCGGCAACGCATTGCAGCGCGACCCCGCGCTGGTCGATGCATTCGTGCTGAGCTCGCCGGTGACGGTGGTGCGCAGAGGCGGCGCATCGATCGCCGATCTCGATGTGGACGGCTCGAAATATCGCGTGCTGGTCGTGTCGAACGAGCACGACGCCTGCCTCGCGTCGCCGGCCTATGCGGGCAAACGTCTCGCCGAGCACAACCATTTCGATTTCGTGTCGGTCGATTCGACCGCGGGCGGCGGCGATCGGGCAGCGGATTGCGGCGGGCATTCGCCGCATGGGTTTCTGGGTATCGAGGCGGACGTGCTGGGGCAGATCAATCGATGGCTGATGGGGGAGGGCACGGTGGGCAGATAGGTTTCGGCAAGCGCGAACGTCGCCGCATGTCCGTCGCTCGCCGCGCGGACCTGAACCCGCCGCCGCACCGCGCGCTCACGCCACCCGAAACACCGCCACCGCGTCGCTCAACGAGCGCGCCTGTTCCGCCATCGACTGCGCGGCCGCCGACGCTTCTTCGACCAGCGCCGCGTTCTGCTGCGTCACTTCATCCATCTGCGCGACGGCCACGCCGATCTGGTCGATACCGGTGCTCTGCTCGGAGGACGCCGCCGAAATTGCCGCGACGACCGTCGTCATCTGCCGCACCGATTGCACGATCTCGGTGATGATGCCGCCCGCGCCGTGCACGAGCTGGTGGCCGGTCTCGACGCGGCCGGACGACTGTTCGATCAACGTCCTGATTTCCTTCGCGGCGGCGCCGCTGCGCTGCGCGAGCGTGCGCACCTCGCTCGCGACGACCGCGAAGCCGCGGCCTTGCTCGCCCGCGCGGGCCGCCTCGACCGCGGCATTGAGCGCGAGGATATTGGTCTGGAACGCGATTCCTTCGATCACGCCGATAATTTCGCCGACCTTCGACGAGCTGTCGGAAATATCCGCCATCGTTTCGACGACGCGCGCCATCACGTCGCCGCCGCGCGCCGCGGTGTCGGACGCGGCCACCGCGAGCGTCGATGCATGCCGCGCGTTGTCCGCGTTGCGGCGCACGGTGCCGGTCAACTCTTCCATGCTGGCGGCCGTCTGTTCGAGCGAGGCCGCCTGCTCTTCGGTACGGGCCGACAGGCTCAGATTGCCCGCGGCGATCTGCGAACTGCTGGCCGCGACCCCTTCCGCGTTGCGCCGCACGGTGCTGACGACACGCGACAGACTCGTCTGCATGTTCTTCAGCGCGCCGAGCAGTTCGGCGACTTCGTCGTTGCCGGTGGCGTGCCATTCGCTCGTCAGATTGCCGTCGGCGACTGTATGCGCTACGTCGATCGCCCGGTTCAGCGGCCGGGTGATCGAGCGGCTGAACATGAATGCGCCGCCGAGGCCCGCGCCAAGTGCCACCAGCATCAGCACCATACTGACGACGAGCGCGCGTCGTGCGCCGGCCGCCGCGCGCGCCGACACGGTCTCGCTCTGCGCGGCGATTTCCCGCTGCGCTTCGGCGAGCAGCCGAGCCGGTTCGCGATCGACGCCCGCTACCGCACGGTCCCCGGCGGTCGGATCGAAGTCCGCGCTTTTGAAGGCTTCGAGGCCCGTGCGGTAGCCGCCGCCCATTGCCGTGTGCGCGGCCGCGAACTGCGCGACCAGCGTGCGGCTTTTGCCTTCGGGCAGCGTATCGAGCAGCGCGCGGGCCTGTTCGTCGACCGTATGTTCCCGTTGTTCGAACGCGGCCCACCCGTGTTCGAGTTTCGACGGGTCTTTGCCGCGCAGCAGGACGTCCTTCCACTCCTGCACCTGCAGCTTGAAGGTGGCGAGCATCGTCAGCACCGCGCGTTCATTCGCGACGTGGTTGCGCACCTCCGTGTTGTAGACCTTGACGGACTGGTTCAGCGAAAAGAGCCCGTAGAGGGCGGCGGCGAACATCAGAAGCAGGGCGGCGGCAAACGCCAGGGGCAGCTTGGTGGTCAGTTTCATGAAAGGCGCCGGACATGATGTCGGAGGACGCGCGCAGCCGCGCGGCTTGATGGCACGAAGGTGCTCAAAAACTGCCTTTACGGCAGGCCGGACGCAAAATGAATCCCTACCCAAATATCGAGATGCGGAACTTGCGACGGAAGGGCGATTCGGCGGGGCGAGTCTGCGCTTGCCGGACTTGCCGAAACTCGAGGGGGCACCCGAATCGTGGGGCACCCCCTGTCTATTCCAGCTCCTGCAACCGCTGATGCAACACCTCGACGCGCTGAAGATGTCCGCTGCCCGTTTCGCGCAAGCGCTCGGCGACGAGCGAGCACAGCAGGTTCACCAGCGCCGACACGCCCACCACGCTATCGAACAGCATCAACCCGTTCGTATGACAGCGCATCACCCAGCGCGCGATACGCGCGGGCTTTCCGGCGATCACGTCGGACAGATACAGCGTGCCGACGCCGGCCTCGGCGAGCGCGGTGACCGCGAGCGATATCGCCGGCACGCGCCGCCGCAGGCCGATCACGATCGCGACGTCGTTCGCGTCGAGATCGCCGATGTACTCCGCGAGCGTATCGCCCGGCGCGGGCAGCACGATCACGTCGCCGCGCACCTGGATCAGTTCGCGACGGATCATCATCGCGATCGTATGGCTGTGCCGGTAGCCGACGATCACCACCCGCCGCGCGCTGGCGATGTGGCTGACCACGTCGGCGAGCACCTGACGGTCGAGCGAGCGGTACGTATTCGCGAGATTGGTCACCTCGTGATGCAGGTGCGCCTCGATCAGCTCGTCGAGCGCGCCGCCCGACTCTTTCTTGCCGCGCTCCTGCAGATACAGTGGCGAGCCGCCCACCAGCGCCGCGCGCGCCGTCTCGCGCGCATCGTCGTACGACGCATAGCCGAGTTTCTGGAAGAACCGCGTGGCGGTCGCTTTCGACACCTGCGCGCTCGCGGCCAGTTCGGTCGCGGTCTGCATCGCCAGTTGGCCGGGCGCGCCGAGAATCACGTCCGCGAGCCGCTGATCGATCTCCGAGAGCTGCTCGTAGCATTCCGAGATACGGCTTTCGATGGACATCGGCCGTTTGCTTTTCTTCGTCTGTGATGGAGCCATGAACTTTCGCTTTATCCGCCGGATGAAAGACCCGCGGCGCTGCAACCAGCCGCGCGGCAAGCCGCGCCGATGTCGCACGCGAGCGGTGCGCGAGCGTCGAGCGCTGGCGTTCGTATTCTGTCATAGCCGCCGCCCGGCATGGAACGACCGTTTCTGGATTTTTATTTTTGAATCGATTGTTTCTTAAGATAAGATGCAGAAACTGATGTTTCTTGACCGCGACTGGTGTGGATCACGCGCTACATGCATGGTCGATCGCACCGGACCCCATTTCAGGGAGCCCACGATGTTCTCGCCGCGCTTCTCCCGCTTCACGCTGACGGTCCTGCTGCCGGCCGCCGCGCTCTGCCACACCGTTGCGACTCACGCCGACACGCTCGACGACATCAAAAGCCGCGGCAAGATGATCGTCGCGATCGATCCGACCTTCGCGCCTTACGAATACACCGATGCGAACAACGCGATCGTCGGCTACGACCCGGCGATTCTCGATGCGGTAGCGAAGCACCTCGGCGTCGGGATCGAATATCAGCGCATGGCGTTCAGCGGCATCATCCCGGGGTTGCTGTCGCATTCGTTCGATCTCGAAGGCTCCGCGCTGAACGTCACCGCCGAGCGCGCGAAGCGCATCGCGTACGTGGTGCCGACCAGCAAGACGGTCAACGGCGCGCTGGTGCGCGCGGACTTCACGAAGATTCCGGCGAAACCGACGCCCGAATCGCTCGCCGGGCTGACCGGCGCGGTGAAGACCGGCAGCGCGCCCGAGCAGATCCTCAAGCAGTTCAACGAGACGCTGCAAGCCAAAGGTCTTGCGCCGATCAATCTGCTGAGCGTGGACAGCGTCGATCAAACCGTCGCCGCGTTGATGACGCGCCGCGCCGATTTCATTTTCGACGACCTGACGGTGCTGGCCGGCGTGATTGCGCAAAACCCGGGCAAGATGAAAGTGACCGGCGAACTCGGTCCTTCCCAATGGATATCGCTCGCCACGCGGCCCGACGACAAACGTCTGAACCAGGCGATCACCGAGCAGATTCTCGCGATGAAAAAGAGCGGCGAACTCGCGCGTCTGCAAAAGCGGTACCTCGGTGTGACTTTCGAGACGCCGGCGGCCGATTTCATTCCCGCACAGTGAGGCGCGACGATATGAACGACCACCGCAACGCCCCGGTACTTTCGCTGACCGTGACGGCCGGTCACGGCCGCGCGTTCGAAGTCAGGGCCGGCCAGTTTCTGACGATCACCGATGTCGAAGGCCAGCAGGCCGCCGATTTCGTCGCGGTGGTCGCGGCGGACAAGGGCGAGAAACTTTCGCCGACGCATACGCGCCGGCAGTTGCGTTCGCTGTTCTTCGACGTCGGCGACACGCTGTATTCGTCGCTCGGCCGCCCGCTGCTGCGCGTGGTCGAAGACACGGTCGGCGTACACGACGCGAACGTGCCGGCGTGCGACGACACGCGTTTCACCGTCGACTTCAACGTCAGCGGGCATCGCAACTGTCTGGACAATATGCATGCGGGCCTCGCGCTGCATGGCCTGTCGCCGTTCGACGTGCCCGAGCCGTTCAACCTGTTCCAGAACGGCCCGGTCACGCCCGATCGCCGCATGCAGGTGACCGATCCGACCAGCCGGCCCGGCGATCACATCACGTTCGAAGCGCTCGACGATCTGCTGTGCGCGGTGTCGTCGTGTCCGCAGGACATCATTCCGGGCAACGGCCTGCGTGTGACCGACATCGCCGTTGCGATCCACGACGCGGATCCGTCCGAGCGCGCCACCGCCTGAGAGGATCGACCGCCATGCTGCTTCTCAAAGACACCCCCAATCGCGCGCCGCTGCCGCCGACGCGCGTGCCTGTTCCTGCCGGCGAAAGCCGCGCGATCGAGGTGAAAGCCGGGCAGATTCTGCGCATCGAAGCGAAGGACGACGGCGCGACCGCCGCGCTGTTCGGTTTTAGCCGCGCGAACCCGGACATCTTTCTATCCGTGCATCACACGCGTGTGTTCAGCAATTCGTATGTGCTGCAGGCGGGCATGCGCATCGTCAGCAACCGGCGCCGCGCGCTGATGGTGCTGGGCAAGGATTCGGTCGGGCGTCACGACCTGCTGCTGCCGGCTTCGAGCACCGCGTTTCTCGAAGAAAACGGCTACGCGGGCCAGACCGGTTGTATGGAATCGGTCGCGCGCGTGATCGCCGAACAGGGTCTCGCGCCGCCGAAATTGCCGGACCCGATCAATCTGTTCATGCACGTCGATTTGCAGCAGGACGGCGCGATCGAGCCGCGGCCCAACGGCACGCGCGCGGGCGATGCGGTCGCGTGCCGCGTGGTCGCCGACCTGGTGTTCGTGGTGTCGGCGTGCTGCACGGGCATTGCCGGCAACGATCGGCCCGGCGCGCTGGAGCTCGCGGCCGTCGAAGAGCTGATCGACCTGTAGACGAACGAGGACCGACCGCATGTGGCTCGATCCCCAGGTCGTCCAGAGCCTGCCGTCGCTCTTCGATGGCTGGCTGTTGACCGTCGAGCTGACGCTGCTCGGCGCGGCCGGCAGTCTCGTGTGCGGGCATCTCGCGCTCGCGATGCAGTTGACGCGCATCGCACCGCTGCGTTGGAGCGCGCGTCTTTACATCAGCTTCATGCGCGGCACACCGTCGCTGGTGCAGTTGTTCATGGTGTTTTTCTCGTTGCCGCTGATCGGACTCGGCGGACGGCCGATGCTGGCCGCCGCGCTCACGCTCGGCCTCAATAGCGGCGCTTATACCGCTGAAATCCTGCGCGGCAACATGCGCGTGGTCACGCGTGGGCAGCTCGAAGCGGCGAGCGCGCTCGGCATGGCGCCGTTGCGCATCGCGCTGCGTATCGCATTGCCGCAGATGCTCAAGGCAAGCGCGCCCGCGCTCGTCAACGAGTTCACGATCCTGCTGAAGACGACGCCGCTCGCGTCGGTGGTCGCGGTCACCGAACTCACGTACGCGGGCCAGATGGTGATCGCGCGCATCTATACGTCATCGCAAATCATGCTGCTGGTGAGCATCGGCTACGTAGCGGTCGTGCTGCCGGTGATCTGGCTCGGCAAGCGCGTGGGGCGGCGCGCGCCGCCCCACGCGCGCACGCCGCGATCCGTGATGCGAGGAGCGTGAGATGACTTTCGATCTGAGCGTCGTCACCCGTTATGTGCCCGTGCTGCTGAGCGGCTTCGGCGCGACGCTGTGGCTGTGCGCGCTCAGCGGCGCGCTTGCCTGTGTGCTCGGCGTCGCACTGAGCGTCGGGCAGCGGCGCGGCCCGCGCGCGCTGGTCGTGCTGATCGACGGCTATGTCGCGCTCACGCTCGCGTTGCCGCTGCTCGTGCTGCTTTATGTGATGTTCTACGTGCTGCCGGACTTCGGGGTACTGCTGCCGGCGCGCGTGGTCGGTGTCGTCACGCTCGCGATTTACTATGCGCCGTACGTTGCGCAAGTGATCCAGGCGGCGATCGACGCGGTACCGGCCGGCACGATCGAGGCGGGCGTCGCGATCGGCATGTCGCCGTTTGCGATCGCGCGCCGCATTGCCGCGCCGCAGGCGTTGCCGCTGCTGCTGCCGACGCTGACCGGTCTGATGATCGGCCTGCTGAAGGACTCGGCGCTGCTGTCGGTGATCTCCGTGCACGAGCTGATGTTCGCCGCGAAGGGTGTCGTCTCCGATACGTATGCGCCGCTCGAAGTGTATTGCGTCGTCGCGCTGGTCTACTGGGCGACGACCGCCATGCTCCATTTCGCCACGCAGCAGTGGGAGCGCCGTCTCGTCGGCGCCCACCTTACCGCGCTTGCGCGCTGATTTACGATGAAGCCGAACCAGACCCCCGCAGCCATCGAACCGGGTGCTTCGAATGCACTCAGCGCGCGCGATATCGTCAAGTCGTTCGGCGCGCAGCGCGTGCTCGATGGCGTGAGTCTCGACGTCGCGCGCGGCGAAGTCGTGTGCATTCTCGGACCATCGGGTTCGGGCAAGTCGACGCTGCTGCGCTGCCTGAACTGGTTGGCGCCTCCCGACGCCGGCGAAGTGTGGATCGGCGACGAACGTGTCGGCATGCGCGACGGCGCTCACGGCGCGCCCGTGGCGAGACCGGAGCGTGAGATTCGTATGCAGCGCAGCCGTATCGGCATGGTGTTTCAGAGCTTCAATCTGTGGCCGCATATGAGCGCGCTCGACAACGTGATGGAAGGTTTGCTGGCGGTCAAACGGCTGTCGCGCGCCGAAGCGCGCGATATCGCCGTCGAGGCGTTGCGCAAGGTCGGCCTGTCGGGCAAGCACACGGCGATGCCGGCGAGCCTGTCGGGCGGACAGCAGCAACGCGTCGGCATTGCGCGCACGCTTGCGATGTCGCCGGAAGTGATCCTGTTCGACGAGCCGACGAGCGCGCTCGATCCGGAACTCGTCGGCGAAGTGCTCGCGGTGATGCGCGGCCTCGCCGCCGCACAGACGACGATGATCGTCGTCACGCACGAAATCGGCTTTGCGCGCGACGTGGCCGACCGGGTCGTGTTCATGGACGGCGGCAAGGTCGTCGAAACGGGGCCGCCGGCGCAACTGATCGAGCATCCTTCATCGGCGCGTCTGCGCCAGTTCCTTCATCGCTTCACACCGGAGGCTTCACGATCATGACTGCCTTTATTTCTCCGTTCATCGTGCCGGCGGGGCACGGCAAAGCCGTGCGGCTCGACGTGGGTCAAGCCGTGCGCGTGGTCAACACGCACGGCACGCAGGTGGTCGACTGCTGGGCGTGGAATGCGTACGACCTCAACGAATATATGTGCATGGAGACGACGCGCGTCTGGAATCAGCGGCTCAATCCGCGACTGGGCGACAGCTTCGTCACGAACCAGCGGCATCCGATCCTGACCGTCGTCGAAGACACGACCCCGGGCGTGCACGATACCTTCATGGCCGCGTGCGACCGCAAGCGCTACGAACTGCTCGGCGTGCGCGGCTACCATCGCAATTGCTGCGACAACATGTTCGAAGGCATGTTCGAACTGGGCGTGACGCCGCCGCGCGCGAACCTCGCATCGTTCAACATCTTCATGAACATTCGCGTGCAGCCCGACGGCATCACGCTGCATACGCTGCCGACCGTCACGAAGCCGGGCGAGTACATCACGCTGCGCGCGGAGATGGACTGCTTCGTCGCGTTTTCAGCGTGTCCGCAGGACATCGTGAAGATTCAGGGGCAGGGTGATAACGCGCCGAAGCCTGTCGAGGTCGTCGTGCTCGATGGTTTTCATTCTGATTTGCCGGGCACGCAAACGTGGGTGCCGACATCGTGAATGAAGACTCGGGCCGATTCGATGGCGCGACGATGCACGGATTGCTGCTGCGCACAAGAACACGGCGACATGCGGCCGTGGTCGCCTTTCGTTAGAATCTGCTTTCGTGGAGGAAAGGCAGATTTGCATATTGGCCGCGATATGAAATCATGAACGCCTCCCGCATTGTTCACCCTTACCGGAGGCGACTGTGCCAGGCTTACTTCCCGATGTCGATCGCGACGGGCTCCTCGAATATTCAGTGGTCTACACCGACCGCTCGATCAATCATATGTCGCAGCTCTTTCAGGGCGTCATGCGTGACATTTCCGAATCGCTGAAAAAAGTCTATAACGCGAAGTCGGTCGTTGTGGTCCCGGGTAGCGGCACCTTCGGCATGGAAGCCGTGGCCCGGCAGTTTGCGACGAACAGAAAGTGTCTGGTCATCCGCAATGGCTGGTTCAGTTTCCGCTGGTCGCAGATTTTCGAGATGGGCGGCATCCCGTCCGAATCGGTCGTGCTGAAGGCACGCCCGGTCGAATCGGGAAGACAGGCCGCCTTTGCGCCGGCTCCGATCGAAGAGGTGGTTGCCGCGATCAAACAGAACAAGCCCGATCTGGTGTTTGCGCCGCATGTCGAAACCGCATCCGGCATGATGTTGCCGGATGATTATTTGCGCGCGGTGTCCGACGCCGTGCACGCGGTCGGCGGCATGTTCGTGCTGGATTGCATTGCGTCCGGTACGGTCTGGGTCGATATGCAGGCCACCGGCGTCGATGTGCTGCTCAGCGCGCCGCAAAAAGGCTGGAGCGCGTCGCCATGCTGTGCGCTGGTGATGCTCAGCCCGCTCGCTCGCGAAAGAATCGACGCAACGACCAGCACCAGTTTCTCCTGCGATCTGCGCAAGTGGCTGCAGATCATGGAAGCCTACGAGAACGGCGGGTTCGCATACCACGCGACGATGCCGACCGACAGCCTTGCGGCGCTGCGCGACGTGATCAGGGAAACCGGCGCGTACGGCTTCGACAAGGTGCAAGCGGAGCAGCTCGAACTCGGCAAGCATATTCGTGCGCTGCTGGTTAGCAAGGGCTTCAGAAGCGTGGCGGCCGAAGGCTTTCAGGCGCCGGGTGTCGTGGTCAGCTACTCGGACGATGACGGCATCCGGTCCGGCAAGAAGTTCGCCGATGCGGGCTTGCAGATCGCGCCCGGCGTGCCGTTGCAATGCGATGAGCCGGAAGATTTCAAGACGTTCCGCATCGGATTGTTCGGCCTCGACAAACTGCATGATGTGGAAGGCGCGGTCGCGAGGTTCTCGAACGCATTGGATCGCATTCTCTGATTTCCATTGCATTCTTCACGCGGCGGTAAGGCGAGCGGCGGCGTCGCTCACTTTACCGCCTTCGGTTCGCCTGCTTCTCTTCGGCTAGCGGCGGCAGCGATTGCTGTTCGCGGATGATATTGATCAACGTGCGCAAAGCAGGGTGGTTGTATCGGCGACTGCTGTAATAGAGGTGAAACGGATCCTCCGCGTAGGCATTCTTTTTCAATACGATCTGCAATTCACCGCGCGCCAGTTCGTCGGCGATGCGGGCCTCCAGGAGGTACGCGATTCCCAACCCCGCCTTGCATGCACTGATGGTGGTCGCCGTATCGTTGATCGTAAGCAGGCCGGGCACTCGCACACGGCATGCCACTCCGGCATCGTTCAAGTCCCACCGGTAGCTCGAATTGTCGCCGAGCAGAAGCTGCAGGCAGGTGTGCTTCGCAAGATCATCGGGACGCCGCGGCATGCCATGCCGTTCGATGTAGCCGGGCGAAGCCGCCGTCACCCATCGTTGCGGGCCGCTGAGCGGTACGGCGACCATGTCTTCCGGCACGTAGTGACCATATCGAATACCCGCGTCGTAGCCTTCGGCCACGATGTCGATAGGACGATCCTCGACGACGACCGTCAGCCGCACGTCGGGACACCGGCGCGCGAACTCCGGCAGCGCGGGCGTCACCAGCAGATGTGCCGCATCGGCGAAGACGTTGAGGCGGATCTCGCCGAGTCCCGCGGCGCCGGGCGCTTCGAGCGTTTCGAGCGCGGCGCCGATCTGATTGAAGCCTTCTTCCAGCCGCGCGGCTAATTCGCGGCCGATTGCGGTGGCCGACACGGCCCGGCTCGTCCGGTTCAGGAGTCTGGCGCCGAGACGTTCTTCCAGCCGGCGCATCGCATGGCTGACAGCCGATGGCGTTTGTCCCAGTTCGATCGCGGCGAGCCGGAAGCTGCGGCACCTCACGATCGTCAGAAACGACTTCAGGTCGGCGAAGTCGACGCGTTCTGTTTTTGCCAAGATGAATGGAGTTCAGCAGGTCAGTGAATTCAATTCATTGTACTCCGTGCCATCATCTGATTCTCCGGATGTGACAGCGGCGCGGCTCGCGCGCGACGGGATTTTTAGCAGAGGGATGTGATGGCGACTTTCGAGCAGATGCGAATCGGCGATCTGGACGGAACGAAGGTTCTCGTCACCGGCGGATCGACAGGAATCGGCGCGGCGGTCGTCCGCGCGTTTGCCGCCCAGGGCGCGCAGGTCGTCGCCCATTACAACCAGAGCGACGTGCAGGCGCACGCGCTGCGTGCCGAATCGCCGCAGCGGATCAGTCTGGTTCGGGGCGACATCAGCGAGCCCGGCGGCGCGGCGCGCGTGGTGCGGCAGGCGGCCGAGATGCTCGGCGGCCTCGATGGGCTGATCAATAACGCGGGCGGCATGTTGGGGCGGATCAAAACGACGGAGATGCCGGAAGGTCATTTCGATCAGGTCGTCAACCTCAACGCCCGCTCGGTGTGGGACGCGACGTTGGCCGCCTATCCGTTTCTGAAGAGCTCCGGCGGCTACATCATCAATACGTCGTCGGTCGCCGCGCGCACGGGCGGCGGCGCCGGCGCGGTGCTGTACGCGGCCACGAAGAGTTTCGTCAGCAGCTTGACGCGCGGCCAGGCGAAGGAATTCGTCGGCGACGGCATTCGCGTCAACGCCGTCGCGCCCGGATTGATTCAAACGCCGTTTCACGACAAATACACTCCGCCCGAGATCTGGGCATCGCAAACCGCGTCGATACCGATGGGGAGAGAGGGGTCGCCCGAGGAATGCGTCGGCGCATTCCTGTTTCTGGCGTCCCCGGCGTTGTCCGGATACATCACCGGTCAGATCATCGAGGTGAACGGCGGACAACTGATGCCATAACAGAGGAAAGAAAGTGAATCAACGACCATTTGGGAAGACAGGACAGGCCGTTTCCGAGATCGGCTTCGGCGCATGGGCAATCGGGGGCTCGTGGGGCGACGTTTCCGAAAGCGACGCGAAGGCGGCGTTGCATGCGGCGCTGGACAGCGGCACGACGTTTATCGACACCGCCGATGTGTACGGCGACGGGCGTTCCGAACGAATCATCGCGGCGGTGCTGAAGGAGCGCGGCGGAGCGCGGCCGTTCGTCGCAACCAAGGCGGGACGCCGGCTCGATCCTCATTTGGCGCAGGGCTATAACGCCGCCAATCTGAACGCGTTCGTCGATCGATCGCTGAAGAATCTCGACACCGACTGTCTCGACCTCGTGCAATTGCATTGCCCGCCGACCGAGGTGTTTTACCGGCCCGACGTGTTCGATGCGATGGACGCGCTGGTGAGCGCCGGGAAGATCCGCCAGTACGGCGTTTCGGTGGAGAAAGTCGAGGAAGGTCTGAAGGCGATCGAGTACCCGGGCGTGAAGTCGGTGCAAATCATCTACAACATCTTCAGGCAGCGGCCGGCCGATCTGTTCATGCGCGAGGCGCAGGACAGGGGGATTGCGGTCATTGTCCGCGTGCCGCTCGCATCCGGTCTGCTGACCGGGAAGATGACGGCCAGTACCGGATTCTCCGCCGATGACCATCGCCATTTCAATCGCGAAGGTCAGGCGTTCGACAAAGGCGAGACGTTCGCGGGCGTGCCTTATGACGTGGCGCTCGAAGCAGTCGAGCGAATTCGCCCGCTGGTTCCGCAAGGCGTCACGATGGCGCAATTCGCGCTACGTTGGATCCTGATGAATCGCGGCGTGACGACCGTGATTCCCGGCGCAAAAAATGCCGAACAGGCGCGGGCGAATTGCGCGGCAAGCGAGGTGCCGGCGCTGACGGAGTCGGCGATGGCTGCGCTGCGGGCGTTGTATCTGGAAAAGATTGCGCCGTTTGTTCATCATCAGTGGTGATACGGCGGCGCGTGCTTGCGTGAGGTCGATGCGGACCCTTGCTGGTCCGCACTGAGCATCCGCTCCACATAGCGTGCGATTATGTTGAGTTCAGCCGGAAAGGCCCGTCCGGCAAAGTGCGAGATTCAGCGGTGCTTGCGTATACCGTCAGAAATACCGCCACGTGACGGCGCTCGTAAAGAGACCTCGATAGACGTGGTGAGATAGGCCGCCGCAATCAAGATGGTTGAAGTTGCCGCAACGTGCTCATCGGCAGAAAAAGTCGCCGAGCATCGTCCGAAAACGGTACGAATCCGTACTTGCGATAGAACGCGGCGGCAACATCATCGCGTGCATCAACAATCATCGCGTGTACGGCGATGACCTGCGTGGCAAGCAGGGTGCGATGCATGGCATCCATCAGCAAATGGGCGCCTAAGCCCTTGCCGCTCATGCGACCATCGACTGCCAGTCGACCGAGCAGGACAGCGGGGACGGGGTAGCGCGGCAGCCGCTTAGCCTGTGCTGTTGGCAGATCGTCACGTTGAAAACTGGACGCGCTCAGGCTGTAGTAACCGCACACTGTGGCCGTGCCGGCTTCCAGCGCGACAAAGATGCGGGCCACGTCCCGCTTCATGTCCTGCGACGCGTGTTCCCGAATATAGCGATCCAGTTCAGGGGCCCCACACGAAAACACGGCGCGGTCATGGGCCTTGCTGTCGAGCGGCACGACCCGCCAGGGCAGATATGCCATCAACCCGCTGCCTTCCTGTATTTGGCGTACGCTTTACGCAAAGCCGCGTTGGGGGCGGGCGGCTGCATCAGTGTGTCGTAGAACACCTTCCAGTCCGCGTGCGAAAGCGTGACGACCTCGTTTTCGCGGATAACTTTTTCGGCTTCGGCCAGGGCTGTGGACAGCACGAACTGACTCACCGTTTTGTGGCGGTAGCTCGCGGCTCGCTGAAGCACGCTTTTTGCTTCGGTATCCAGGCGTACCTGAAGCCGATCACCCTTGACGTCTGCTGTGCTGGGCATGATGACGATCTCCTCACGAATATCTGATATTGTACGTACATGTGGAGTACATTTCAAGACATCCCTTTTCTCATGCTATGCGTTCACTGTACGTGGAAGCAGCTCAAGCGCCTGAAACCCGAAGTGGTCGAGACGGGGCGCAGCGCTACCAGGCTCGGCAACTGATACGCAACTGTTTTGCCATGGAAGCCGCAGATTGCAATGCCTGTGAATGAGCGAACGCTAGTGCCGGTGCTGATGCCTTGGGCTCCGGCGGCGAACCTGGCGAAGAGATTCCTTGGTGCTCCGATGGACATGCTGGCCGCCCACAGCGTACCGGATTCATTCATCGAGTCGGAAGTGTCCCAAATGCAGGTCATCAAGTACGTCACGACGCAAAATCGCAGCGTTGAGCGGCCAACGGGCATAGAAATCGACGTTCGCGCTGCCATGGCATCCGCACATCCAACGTACGGTGCCGGCTGACGAGGTCGGCGATAATCCCGGTACACCTGTTTTGTACCCACCAGCCCAAACTTGCCAATCGACATGTTGAACGAAGTGCTCGTGCGCCTCACCGTGGACCAGCTGAAATCGCTTATGCGCTGGTTGCCCAATACGACGCCGACCGGAAAGAAAGACCAATTGATCGGACAGATCCTGAAGAGTCTCGAGGGCGATGGGCTGCGCGCGCTTTGGGATCGTCTGGACGATACGCAACGTATGGCTGTTGCCGAGGCCGCGTACGCTGGGCATGGGCGCTTCGATCGAAAGCGGTTTCGAGCGAAATACGGGAGATTGCCGGATTTCGCCGTCGATGAGGGGGGGCGGCGATATTCCTACCGCGGGCAGCCGACGGCGCTGGGTCTTTTCCTGTATTACGAGGCCGGTTGCTACAGCTTGCCATTCGAACTCGGCGAACGGCTGCGCGGTTTCGTACCTGAACCTCCGCCCGTCAGGCTAAGTCCGGTCGGCACGCTGCCCGAAAAGATCGGCGAAAAACAGCTGACCGTGAGGCGCACGGAACTCGACGCGTTGGTCGATCTTCCGATTCTGCTGCGACTGGCGGACCAGGGGAAGATTCAGGCAAGCGAGAAAACCTCGCTGCCCGGAGGCGCTACGTTGCGCTTGCTGACCGAGTACCTCGCCAATGGGGATTTTTATCGGCCGGCAGGCGCTAACCCCGGCCTGGACACCGGTCCGTTCAAAGCGTTTTCCTGGCCGCTACTGCTTCAGGCAGCGGGGCTGGTCCAGCGAAACGGCAGCAAACTGGCTTTGAGCGTCGCCGGTCGAAAGGCGTTGGCGTGCGCGCCAGCCGTTGTGTTGAGAGCGATATGGGGCAAGTGGCTGAAGACCAATCTGTTCGATGAGTTTGGCCGCATCGATGTCATCAAGGGGCAGAAGTCCAAAGGGCGGGCGATGACTGCGGTAGCGCCGCGTCGGGCTGTGATCAATGAAATGCTGCGGGACTGCCCGATCGGAGCCTGGGTCGGCGTTGACGACCTTTCTCGATTCATGGAGGCGACTGGGCGCACATTTGACGTGACGAATGATCCCTGGAGCCTTTATATCTGCGAACCGCAATATGGCAATCTGGGCTACGACGGCTACCACGATTGGTCAATTCTGCAGTTTCGATATCTTCTTTGCGTGCTGTTCGAGTACGCAGCGGCTCTCGGTGTGGTCGATGTCGCCTATATCGAGCCCACCGGTGTGCGTGACGACTATCGCGGGATGTGGGGGACCGACGACCTGGAATACCTGAGCCGGTACGATGGCCTGATGTACTTCCGCATTAGCTCGCTCGGTGCCTATTGTCTCGGATTGAACAAGGAGTACGCGCCTCCTGCGGTTGTGCCGAGCGTCAAGCTCGCCGTTTTGCCGAGTTTGCAAGTGAATGTCGCCGAGGGACGGCTGTCGAGCGACGAAACGCTGACGCTGGCTACGTGGGCAGAGGAACTGAAGGAAAACAGGTGGCGCCTGGACCGTCAAAAGGCCGTTGGCGCCGTCGAGAAGGGGCTCGATATTGGCGAGCTTCGGGCGTTTCTCGAGGCACGAGAAGATCAGCCGTTGCCTGAAACAGTGGAGTCGTTCTTAAAGGCGGCCGAGCAGCAGGGGAAAGCGCTGAAAGTCCTGGGTACCGCGCTACTGATTGATTGCGAGAACGAGAAGATCGCTTCTATGGTGGCGGAGGCGAAGGAAGCAACCGGGCTTTGTCTACGCGCCGGCGAGCGACAACTGGTGGTCAGGCTCGAGCACGAGGAAAAATTTCGGAGCCTTGTCCGCAAGCTGGGGCTCGGCGTGACGGTCTGAGATCCGCCGCGCCGGGTTCAATGAAGCCGGAGGCTCCGAAGTCGCTCGATGGACGCTTGCAACGCAGCGACAAAGCCGTGGGGCACGGAGGGAGGTCGCGGCGGTTAGCTGCGCGCCATGAGTGGCGCCGACGACAAAATCCTTTCGGTATAGCGCGCAATCACATCGACCTCCAGATTCACCCGCGCGCCATCGCGCAGATGCTTGAGCGACGTGACCTGCACCGTATGCGGAATCAGGTTGATCGAAAACTCGCAGCCATCGTCGCGATCTTCGACCGAGTTGACGGTCAGGCTCACGCCGTTGACCGTCACCGATCCCTTGTAGGCCAGATAACGCCCAATCTCACGCGGCGCGAGAATCCGCAGTTCATGCGATTCACCGACCGGCGCAAACCGCGTGACCGTGCCGAGCCCATCCACGTGACCGGACACGATATGGCCGCCGAGCCGGTCATGCGCGCGCAGCGCCTTCTCCAGATTGACTTCGCCCGGTTCGCCGAGCCCGACCGTGCGGTTCAGGCTCTCGCGCGACACGTCGACCTCGAACGATCGGGCGGTCTTCGCGACCACCGTCATGCAGGCGCCCTGGATCGTGATGCTGTCGCCGAGCTGCACGTCGGCGAGATCGAGCCCGCCGGCCTCGACATTCAGGCGCACGCCCGCGTCGCCGCCCGTGCCGAGCGGCTTGACTGATTCGATGCGGCCCACTGCCGCGACGATTCCTGTAAACATCGTGCTAATCCTTGATCATTTCGAAACGGTGGGGGACACTGGATCGGTCCCGGGCACGGCCGGCGGCGCGAAGCGCGCGAGAATCCGCAGATCGTCGCCGATCCGCTCGACCGTGTGGAAGTTCAGTTTGACGCGCTCGTCGAGCGTGCCGGGCGCGGTGAGATTGAACATGCTCATCGAGTCGTTGCCGAGCAGGCTCGGCGCGAGATAGACGAGCAGTTCGTCGACGCAGCCTTCGCGCAGCATCGAGCCATTCAGCTTGTAGCCGGCCTCGACGTGCAGTTCGTTCACGTTGCGCTGGCCCAGCACGTTCAGCAGTCGAGGCAGATCGACCTTGCCGCCCGCATTGGGTAGCGGCACGATCTCGGCGCCGCGATCGCGCAGCGCGTTTGCGCGTGCTTCGAGGCGGTGATCGAGATGGCCGCAGAAAATCAGCGTCGGCGCGCTGGCCAGAATCTGCGCGTCGAGCGGCACGTCGAGCTGACTGTCGATCAGCACGCGCTGCGGCTGGCGCGGCGTATCGACCGCGCGAACCGTCATGCGCGGATTATCCTCGCGCACGGTGCCGATGCCGGTCAGGATCGCGGACGCGCGCGCGCGCCACGCATGACCGTCGGCACGCGCGGCCTCGCCGGTGATCCATTGGCTCACGCCCGACGGCAAACCGGTGCGGCCATCGAGCGATGCAGCGACTTTCATGCGCACCCACGGCCGGCCGCGCGTCATACGCGACACGAAGCCGATGTTCAGCTCCCGTGCTTCGTTCGCGAGCAGTCCGCAGCGCACTTCGATGCCGGCGTCGCGCAGCATCGCGAGACCGCGCCCGGACACCTGCGGGTTCGGATCCTCCATCGCCGCGATCACGCGGCCGATCTGCGCTTCGATCAGCGCGTTCGCGCACGGCGGCGTGCGGCCGAAGTGGCTGCACGGTTCGAGCGTCACATACGCGGTTGCGCCGCGCAGATCGTGGCCGCGCGAGCGCGCGTCCTTCAGCGCGCGAATCTCCGCGTGGTCCTGGCCGGCCGGCTGCGTATAGCCTTCGCCGATCACCTCGCCGTTCCTCACGAGCACGCAACCGACGCGCGGATTCGGGTCGGTCGTGTACATGCCGCGCTTCGCGAGGGCGAGCGCGCGTTCCATATGGACAAAATCGGTTTGCGAAAACATCGGTGTCCGTTGTAGTGCAGTGTCTGGGTCGGGCTCGCTCAGCCCTTGGTGCAGCCGCTTCGTTCAGCCCTTCAGCGATGCGAACGCGCCGCGCGCGGCGTCGAGCGTCGCGTCGATCACCGCGTCGTCGTGCGCGATCGATACGAAGCCCGCCTCATAGGCGGACGGCGCGAAGTACACGCCCGCGTCGAGCATCTTGTGGAAGAACGCGTTGAAGCGCGGCACGTCGCTCTGCGTGACTTCGGCGAAGCGCGCCGGAATCGACTCGCGGAAGTACAGGCCGAACATGCCGCCGAGCGCATCGGCCGCGAACGGCACGCCGGCTTCGCGCGCGGCTTGTTCGAGACCCTGCGCGAGACGCGTGCTGCGCGCGGCGAGCGTGTCGTAGAAGCCCGGCGCCTGGATCAGCTGCAGCGTTTTCAGGCCGGCCGCGACCGCGATCGGATTGCCCGACAGCGTGCCCGCCTGATAGACGCCGCCGAGCGGCGCGAGCTGCGCCATGATGTCGCGCCGGCCGCCGAACGCGGCCGCCGGCATGCCGCCGCCGATCACTTTGCCCAGACAGGTGAGGTCCGGCGTCACGCCATACAGTTGCTGCGCGCCGCCGAGCGCGACGCGAAAGCCGCACATCACTTCGTCGAAGATCAGCACCGCGCCGTATTCGCTGCACAGGCGCCGCAGTGCCTGCAGGAATTCCGGCGTCGCGCGCACGAGGTTCATATTGCCGGCGACCGGCTCGACGATCACCGACGCGATCTCGTTGCCGAACGCGCTGAATGCTTCTTCGAGCGCGGCGACGTTGTTGTATTCGAGGACCGTGGTGTGCTTCGCGATATCGACCGGCACGCCCGCCGAGGTCGGATTGCCGAAGGTCAAAAGGCCCGAGCCGGCCTTGACCAGCAGGCTGTCCGCGTGGCCGTGATAGCAGCCCTCGAACTTGACGATCCGGCTGCGGTTCGTGAAGCCGCGCGCGAGACGCAGCGCGCTCATCGTCGCTTCGGTGCCGCTCGACACCATCCGCACCTGTTCGATCGACGGCATCAGCTTGCAGATTTCCTCGGCGATTTCGACTTCCGATTCGGTCGGCGCGCCGAACGAGAAACCGTTCGCCAGCACGCGCTGCACCGCGTCGAGCACTTCCGGATGCACGTGACCGAGGATCATCGGGCCCCATGAGCCGATGTAGTCGGTATAGCGCTGGCCGTCCGCATCCCAGAAATATGGGCCTTGCGCGCGCTCGATAAAGCGCGGCGTGCCGCCGACGGAGCGGAAAGCGCGCACCGGCGAATTCACGCCGCCGGGGATCGTGCGCTGCGCGCGTTCGAAGAGGGTTTCGTTTCTGGACATGGCAAGGGCTGGGATAACAGGAATAGGGGTGGCGCAGCGGCGCAAAGGGCCTTGGGCGATTTCCGCGGGCGCTTCGCGCGATGCTGGGGCAGGTCGAGAAATTGTACCGGAGTCGGCGTGGGAGGGCTTGGGGGCCGGGCTGCCCGCTCTGGCGCCGGGGGCCGCACTTTTCGGGGATTTCAGCGGCTTCGGCGCTTGTGCTGCGGCGGCTTGTCGAGCTGGTGACGCGGTGCGGTTTTGCGTGATGCGGCGGTGCCGGTGTCAGCCGGCGCGCTGTTGGCCGAGGCTTGGCGAGTGGCCCGGCGGGCTCGCTGCGCCGGCGGCTGTTCGCTCGTCGTGGCGGGCTTTGCGCCGACGATGCCTGCCGTCTTTTGCGCGGCCGCCGTATGGGCGGTGACTTTGGTCGATCGTGTCGGGCCGGCCGGCGCGTCGAGCTTCGGCGGCTTGCGCTTGCCGGTCAGCTCCCGCCAGCGCTTCTCCAGCGCGCCCTCGGCGATCGGTTTGATGACCGTGCCGGAACTCTGCGCATCCCATGTCTGCACCGAAAACGGATGAATGCGCAACTGCTCGCGCGCAATCACCGGCGCCTGATGCGCATCGACGAGCCAGTCGTAGACGAAGTCGATGCACAGACGGTAGCCGCGTTTCGTCGACGCGTCCGGAACTTCGTAGGGCGCGCGCGTCACGTAGCCGGAGCCGAAAATGCCCTTCGGTTGCTGCGCGACGCGATGCAGGAACACGCGGTCGCCGGGCAGGATGCCGCGCGCGAAGCCGCAGCCCCATACGTCGGTCACCGCTTCGCCCGTGGCAACGCGTTTCGCGATGTCGGGCAGCTCGGGCCATGGCCATTTCTTGGGGCTCCAGATCAGCAGGAAGGCGGTCATTGCAGTTTGGAGGTGGGGTCGGGGACGCGGTTGGGCGGTATCGGGCGCGGCTTCGTCGATAAATACGGTGCTGTGCGAGACCGGCGCGCGCGGGGGATGCAGGCCGCAGCTTAACCGATCGGCGGCGCGGTTGCCGGGCGGTGTCGGTGGACTTGGCGACAGGTGCTGTCGGCGTGGCGGTTAATGCGGTCGTCGTCGTGGCTGTGGCCGTGGCCACTGCCGCTGCCGTTATCGCTGCGATGGCCGTGGTCGCTCACCGCCACCGCCGTTCCAGACCCGGTAGCAGCAGATCGTCCATGCCGCCACGTGCGAGCGCAGTTGGCGATCGAGCGTCGCGTACAATCGATTCGGTCTGACCGTTGCTGCCCCGCTTCACCCGTTCCGCTGCCGATACCGGCGCGGCGTTCCATCCGGATTTCCCATGTCTGATGTCGCCAAGCGCCGGCCCGATGGCCGGCTGATCCTGTTGCTCGGTGCGCTCGCCGCCTGCGGCCCGATTTCCATCGATATGTATCTGCCGAGTCTGCCGACGATCGCGCAGGCTTTCGCGGTCGATACCGCCGCCGCACAAACGACGCTCACGAGCTTCATGTTCGGCTTCTCGATCGGCATGCTGCTCTACGGTCCGTTGTCCGATACCTATGGACGCCGGCCGATTCTGCTCGGCGGCATCATCATCTATGCGCTCGCGAGCATCGCGTGCGCGCTGTCGTTTTCGATCGGCTCGCTGGTGTCGTTCCGCTTCCTGCAAGCGTTGGGCGCGGGCGCGGCGTCGGTGCTCGCGCGGGCGATCGCACGCGATGCGCACGAGCCCGGCGACGCCGCGCGCGTGCTGTCGATGATCGCGATCGTCACGTCGATCGGCCCGCTGCTCGCGCCGCTGATCGGCGGACAGTTGTTGCTGCTCGGCGGCTGGCGCGCGGTGTTCGTCGCGCTGACGCTGTTCGGTTCCGTGTGCGCGGTGACCGCGTTTCTCAAGGTGCCGGAGACGTGGCCGCGCGAGAAGCGCGCGCAATCGGCGCTGCTGAAATCGTTCGGCGCATACGGCACGTTGTTGCGCGATCCGGTTGCGTGGGGGCACATGCTGTGCGGCGGGATGGCGTTCGCGTCGATGTTCGCGTACATCACGGCGACGCCGTTCGTGTACATCGAGTATTTCCACATCTCGGCGCAGCATTACGGCTTTCTGTTCGCGCTGAATATCGCCGGCATCATGCTGGGCAATTATCTGAATACGCGGCTCGTCGGCCGGCTCGGTTCGCTGCCGATCATTTCATTCGCGGCCGCGGTGAGCTTCGTGGCGTCGCTGTTCGTCAGCATCGTATCGCTGACGGGGTGGGGCGGCTTGTGGTCGATCGTGTTCGGGCTGTTCTTCGTGGTCGGCGTGGTGGGCGTGCTGTCCGCCAATTGCACGACCGACCTGATGCATCGCTATCCGGCCAACGCCGGCGCCGCGGCGGCCGTGTTCGGCGCGGTGCAGCTCGCGCTCGGCGCGTTGTCGAGTCTCGCGGTCGGGCTGTGGCAGGACGGCTCGCCGAAGGGCATGGGCGTCGTGGTCGGCGTGGCGGGGGCGCTGTGTTTCGTCGGGCGGTTTCTGGTGATGCGCTGGCATGGGACCCGGACGCCGGTTGCCGCTGCGTGAGCAGTGTGCGCGATGTGCGCGCGTCTACGGAAAACACCAGGTGTTGCGCGCGCGCCACCGTGCGTTTTGAATTGCATTGCTATGATGAAGCCACTGTTCCTCGGAGCGGCAATCATGGCGATCAAAGACCTGATGAACGGCGAACGGCAACATGCCGCATTCGCTGAAGCGCAAAGGCTGGCCGACAGCGGCGCTTATTACGACTACACCGACATCGAATACGTCTTGCGCTTTGATTACGGGTTGACCGACGTATCGGCCTTGCTCGATAGCCGGCTGATGCATCGCGATCTGAATCTTCGTTGCGCGGATGCGCGCGAGAGGCTGGAGATGGCTGACGCTTGATGGTGGCTTGCGCGGCAGGAGTGCGCCGCGATGCGGACGAGGCGGACGAGGCTGGCGGGGTGGGGCGGGGCTGGCAGGTTGCTCTTGTCTTGTCTCGTCTCGTGAGTTTCGACTTCGTTCGGATGTTTCCATCGCCCGGTTGCATCGAGCGCGCTCGTATGCCGCGTGAGACTTTTTGCTCGTCGCGTGAAGATGGGCGCTCGTTGTGCGAGCGGTCCACGTACGGTTATTATTGCCGCCCGGACATTCCCAACTTCTGGAGTGGTTCATGACCGACGATTCGCACGACTCGCCTCTGCCGCAGACCAACAACCCCGCCGCGCTCGCGAAACCCGGCGGGCACTATAGCCATGTCGCGGTTGCGAATGGCTTCGTGTTCGTGTCGGGGCAATTACCGATCAACCCGCAAGGCGACAAGCTCAACGATGCGCCGTTCGACGTGCAGGCCGAACAGGTGCTGGCTAATGTGAAAGCGGCGCTTGAAAGCGTCGGCAGCAGTGTCGCGCAGCTGGTGCAGGTGCGGGTTTATGTCGTCGATGTCGAAAACTGGGCGAGTTTTAATCAGATCTACGCGCGTTGGGCTGGCGATGCGAAGCCGGCGCGGGCGGTTGTGCCGGTGCCTCAGTTGCACTATGGGTTCAAGGTGGAGGTTGAGGCGACGGCGGTGGTTTAGCTGATGTCGTGAGGTTTTCGCGTGCGTGTCGTTGAGTGGTTTTTTTGCGTGTGTTGGCGGTAACCGGTGTCGTTGGTTTAGGCGAAAGCACCAGCATCGACGAGATCTGGCGAGCACATTTGAAATCTGTTTTGAGCTGGAACTCTCGATTACGTCGCACGGCTACACGGCTCAATCGTTTCTTGACGAATTGAAGCGGGTTTTGAGCGAGTAGTGGGTTGGTTTCGCAGTCGAATCGCGCGCCGCTGCATTGGGTTATCCCGCGGAATCAGGCCATCGGGGCGCTCGATGAACGAGAAGCCCCCATACAGGCAGGCGGGTTAACGTCATTCCTTCAACGGTCGGCTATCCGTTGCCCGTAAACGCTGACTATCCCATACGCCAAGTTCGATAGCACGTTGAAGCATTCTGGGCGTCACTGTTGACGCCTGCCGTTGCTGTCGAACTTCCTCACGATAGCTCTTGAAGATCAATGCGAATAACGGAGTAAGTAACGCTGAAAAGGGATTAAATCCCTCATCGGCGAAATATCGGGTATATGAAAAATCTCCTTCCTTTATCTGGAACTCTTCAAAAAAAGCAGGGATAAACGCGACCGCGTCGTCGCCATCTATTCCCAGTTCCCATCGAATATCGATATCAGGCCTTAGAACTTCGTTCGGGGACAAATATTTTTTGTCTCGGAGGAAGCTCTCAAGTTTTCGCCACGCCTGTTCAGCCGAGCGTTCCGACCGTTCCATCACTGAGTCTGTCCTCCGGTTTGACGAGCCTGTTGTAATGCAGGGTCTTCACCTGCCGACGGGCTGCATCATAACGAACCGCAAAAAAACAAAACCCCGTAAGCGTCTTAACTTACGGGGTTTTCATGCAATCCTGGCGGAGGCGGTGAGATTCGAACTCACGGAAGGATTGCTCCTTCGCCGGTTTTCAAGACCGGTGCCTTAAACCGCTCGGCCACACCTCCAAGCGCGCAATTGTAACTGATTTGCCGACCGGTCCTCAACCGCGCGGCACGCCGCAAGCTGTCCCCAGCGGCCGCGCGCAAACCTGCGCCCCAGGGCGACGTCGCCGTCACGGCGGATCTTTCAGAAACAGCGCCTGCAGATCGTTCAGAAACGCCTGGCCGAGCGGTGTCGGCGCGATCTTTTCGTGGTCGCGCGTGATCAGCTTGCGTCGTTCGGCTTCCTGCAACGCCGGCTCGATGGTCGTGATCGACAGACCCGTGCGCTCGATGAACCGATGCACCGGAAAACCTTCCACCAGCCGCAGCGCGTTCAGCATGAACTCGAACGGCAGATCGCGCGGGCCGACCTCGTGCTCTTCCTGCACGGCCGCGCCGGCCTTCGCCTGCTCGATGAACGTAGCCGGATGCTTGTAGCGCGCCTGACGCAGCACGCGATTCGGAAACGACAACTTGGTATGCGCGCCCGCGCCGATGCCGAGATAATCGCCGAAACGCCAGTAGTTCAGATTGTGCTTGCTCTGCCGATGCGGCTGCGCGTACGCGGACACCTCGTAGCGCGCGTAGCCGGCCTCGGCGGTGCGCTGATGAATCCAGTCCTGCATATCGGCGGACGCATCGTCGTCGGGCAATGCCGGCGGGAATTTCGCGAACAGCGTGTTCGGTTCCAGCGTCAGGTGGTACAGCGACAGATGCGGCGGCGCGAACGACAGCGCTGTTTCAACGTCGGCCTGGCATTCGGCGAGCGTTTGCTGCGGCAGCGCGAACATCAGGTCGAGGTTGAAGTTGTCGAACGTGGTGGCGGCGACTTCGACCGCATGGCGCGCCTGCGCGGCGTCGTGAATCCGCCCGAGCGCCTTCAGATGCGTTTCGTTGAAACTCTGGATACCCACCGACAGCCGGTTCACGCCGCTCGCGCGAAACTGCGCGAACTTGTCGGCTTCGAACGTGCCGGGGTTCGCTTCGAGCGTGATTTCGGCGTCGGCGTCGAGCGGCAGCAGCGCGCGCACGTCGGACAGCAACCGGTCGAGCCCGGCCGCCGACAGCAGGCTCGGCGTGCCCCCGCCGATGAACACCGTATGCACCTGGCGCCCCCAGATCAGCGGCAGCGCCATTTCCAGATCGGCACGCAACGCGTCGAGATAGTCGTTCTCGGGGAACGTGTCGCCTTTCCACTCGTGCGAATTGAAATCGCAGTACGGGCACTTGCGCACGCACCACGGGAAATGCACGTACAGCGCGAGCGGCGGCAGCGAGGTCAGACGAATGCCGCCCGGCGACGTGAACGCCTTGATGACGCCGCTGCCGACCTCGGGGGGCGTCGGTCGAATCGGAATCACGCTTCCTCCGACAGACGCGCGAGCAATTGCCGCAACGCGATCGCGCGATGGCTGCTGGCGTTCTTCACCGCCGGTTCGAGTTCGGCGGCGCTCGCGTTCAACGACGGCAGATAGAAGTACGGGTCGTAGCCGAAGCCATGCTGACCGCGTGGCGCGTCGAGAATTTCGCCGTGCCAGCGGCCTTCGGCGATCAGCGGTTCGGGATCGTCCGCGTGACGCACCAGCGCGAGCACGCAGAAGTAGTAGCCGCGCCGGTCGTTCACGTCGCGCAGTTCGGCGGTGAGGCGCGCGTTGTTCGCCGCGTCGCCTTTTGCGCCGCCGGCGAGCTGCGCATAGCGCGCCGAATAGACGCCCGGCGCGCCGCGCAGCGCGCGCACGCACAGGCCGGAGTCGTCGGCAAGCGCGGGCAGGCCGGTCAGCCTCGCCGCGTGACGCGCCTTTGTCAGCGCGTTTTCGACGAAGGTCGGATGCGGCTCTTCGGCTTCCGGCACGTTGAGCGCGCCTTGCGAGATCAGCTCGATGCCGGCCGCGCCGAGCAGCGCCGCGAATTCGCGCAGCTTGCCCGGATTGTTCGACGCCAGCACCACTTTTTTGAGCGGCATGCCGTTCTGATCCGCTGCCTTCACTGCCGCACTCCCAGCGCCTGCTTCTGCTTCGCGATCAGCGTGTTGATGCCATCGCTCGCGAGATCGAGCAGCGCGTTCATTTCGTCGCGCGAGAACGGCACGCCTTCCGCGGTGCCCTGAATTTCAACGAAGCCGCCCGAGCCCGTCATCACGACGTTCATGTCGGTGTCGCACTGCGAGTCTTCGTCGTAATCGAGATCGAGCACCGGCGCGCCGTCGTACACGCCGACCGAAATCGCCGCGACGTAATCGGTGATCGGCGAGCTTTCGAGGCGGCCGGCTGCGAGCAGTTTCGCAACCGCATCGTGCGCGGCGACGAACGCGCCGGTGATGCTCGCGGTACGCGTGCCGCCGTCGGCCTGGATCACGTCGCAATCGAGATTGATCGTGCGCGCGCCGAGCTTTTCGAGGTCGAACACCGAGCGCAGCGCGCGGCCGATCAGCCGCTGGATTTCCTGCGTGCGGCCGGTCTGCTTGCCGCGCGCGGCTTCACGGTCGCTGCGGGTGTGCGTGGCGCGCGGCAGCATCCCGTATTCGGCGGTAAGCCAGCCCTGGCCGCGGTCGCGCAGAAACGGCGGCACGCTCTCGCTGACGCTCGCGGTGCAGATGACCTTGGTGTCGCCGAATTCGACCAGCACCGAGCCTTCCGCATGCTTCGTGTAATGACGCGTGATGCGCACGTCGCGCAACTGATTGGGCTGGCGGCCGCTGGGGCGTTGATTGTCGTTGCTCATGTCGGAATGGGGAGGGGAGATGGGCCGGTGGACGGCGGAGGGAAAACCACAATTTTACCGCCGATCGGTAGCGCGGTGAGGCGTGCGGCAGGGCCGCGAACTTGCGCGCGATGACTACCGCGCAATGACTACCGCGCAAGCATCCGAAGCGTAGCCTGATCCGTGGATCGCGCATCGCCGCGCGTCACCGCGCATCACCGTTCATCACGGCGATCCGTACCAGCGCGCAGCGCCCGCCGGGCGGTGGCGAGCAACACCGTCGGCCGATGCCGGGCGGGCGCGCGCAAGCCCGCCATGCAAGCCCGCATGCGCGTTGGCTCACACCGGATGCCGTCGCCAAAAATGGGATAATGCCGATTCCCTGCCTCGCGTCTCGTACACGCCGGGCGATCCGCTTCTCAGGCCAGACGTGTAACGGATGGCCGCAATCGCGAGAAATACGATGATCTACAGCATGACTGGCTATGCGAGCGCCACGCGCGAACTCGTTGCGGCTTCGGGCACGGGTGGCGTGAGCGTGTCGGTCGAACTGCGCACGGTGAACTCGCGCTTTCTCGATCTGAACTTCCGCATGCCGGAAGACGTGCGCGTCGTCGAACCGACGTTGCGCGAAATGCTGATGAACAAGCTGTCGCGCGGCAAGGTCGATATCCGCGTCAATCTGCAGCGCAGCGAGCAGTCGGCGAACGCGGGTTCGGTGAACCGCGACGCGCTCGCGCAACTCGCGCAACTCGAGCGCACGGTGCTGTCGACATTCCCCGACGCCGGGCGTCTGCGCACCGGCGAAATCCTGCGCTGGCCCGGCGTGCTGGCCGAAAGCGGCATCGCGCCCGAGACGCTGCGCGACGCGGTGCTCGGCTGCGGCAAGCAGGCGATCGGCGAGCTGATCGACGTGCGCGCGCGCGAAGGCGCGCAGCTCGCGAACATGCTGCTTGCCAACGTGACCGAAATGGAAACGATCGTCGCGAAGATCACGCCGCTCGTGCCGGAGTTGATCACGCGGCATCAGCAGAAGATCGTCGAACGTCTGCAGGAAGCGCTCGGCATCGCCGCGCCGGACGCGGCCGCGACGATCGTGTCGCGCGAAGAGATCAATGAGCGGATTCGCCAGGAAGTGACGATGTACGGTATCCGCATCGACATCGCCGAAGAACTGTCGCGCCTCACCGCGCACCTGAACGAAACGCGTCACGTGATCGAGAAGGGCGGCAAGGTCGGCAAGCGGCTCGACTTCATGATGCAGGAGCTGAACCGCGAAGCGAACACGCTCGGCTCGAAGGCGGCGGCCAAGGAACTCGCGGATTCGTCGATGACGCTCAAGCTGCTGATCGAACAGATGCGCGAGCAGGTACAGAATCTCGAATAAGGCTGGAGCACTACATCATGACCGAGCATCACACACGCGAAGCCGGCGCGCCGCGCCATCCTTATGCGGGCGCTTATCCGGGCAATCTGTTCATGGTCGTCGCACCGTCGGGCGCCGGCAAGTCGACGCTGGTGAACGCGCTGCTCGCGGGCGACGACGCGATCCGTCTGTCGATCTCGTACACGACGCGCCCGCCGCGTCCGAAGGAGCAGGACGGCGAGCACTATCACTTCACGACCGTCGAAGACTTCATGCAGCGCCACGACGCCGGCGAGTTTCTCGAGAGCGCGGAAGTGCACGGCAACTACTACGGCACTTCCCGCGTGTGGATCGAGCAACAGATGAAAAGCGGCCATGACGTGCTGCTCGAAATCGACTGGCAGGGCGCGCAGCAGGTGAAGAAGCAGTTTCACAACGCGGTCGAAATTTTCATTCTGCCGCCGTCGCTCGAAGCGCTCGAAGAGCGTCTGAAAAAGCGCGGCCAGGACGAGCCGAACGTGATCACGCGACGGCTGCTCGCGGCGGGTGGCGAGATCGCGCACGCGGCCGAGGCGGAGTACGTCGTGATCAACGAGAACTTCGATCGCGCGCTGGCTGAATTGCGTTGCCTCGTCGGCGCGACGCGTTCGCGCTTCGCATCGCAGTACGCACGTCACACGCAGCTTTTCATGCAGCTCGGCATCCACCTGCCGCACGCCTGAGCGCGGCGTTGTGCCGAGCACATAAGGTAGAATAAGCAACATACTGAGAAGGAACCCAACATGGCCCGCATTACCGTCGAAGACTGCCTCAAACAGATCCCGAACCGTTTCGAACTCGCGCTTGCCGCGACCTATCGCGCGCGTCAGCTCGCTCAAGGCCATACGCCGAAGATCGAAAGCCGCGACAAGCCCACCGTCGTCGCGCTGCGTGAAATCGCGTCCGGCCAGGTCGGCGTCGAAATGCTGAAGAAGGTGCCGGTTTAAGGCGCACGGTTTTCGTTTTCGCTTTGCCCGGTTTTTGCCATACCGGATTGTTCGACCTGCAGACCTGCGTCCTATTCTGACTGCTCCGGAGGCGACCATGAGTGCCACCCCGCCCACCGCCACGGAAGTGGACCACGACGTAGATTCCCCCTCGTCTGCACGCAAGTACATCGACGCGGTCCTCGAACAGTCGTTCCGTCATCTGTTCGGGCCGACCGCCACGCCGGAGCAGCCGCGCCGGCATGATGTCGTTTCCATCGCCAGGTTGACGTCCGCGCTGTCCGGTTATCTGCAGCCGGAAGAGATCAAGGACGTCAAGGCGGCGTTTCATTTCAGCGACGAAGCCCACCTCGGCCAGTATCGTCAGAGCGGCGAGCCTTACATCACACACCCGGTTGCCGTCGCGGAAATCTGCGCGGGCTGGAATCTCGACGCCCAGTCGATCATGGCGGCGCTGCTGCATGACGTGATGGAAGACCAGGGCGTGACCAAGGCGGAACTCGCCGAGCGTTTCGGCGCGAAGGTCGCGGAACTGGTGGACGGTCTGTCCAAGCTCGACAAGATGGAGTTTCGCAACCGCGAGGAAGCGCAGGCGGAAAACTTCCGCAAGATGCTGCTCGCGATGGCGCGCGACGTGCGCGTGATTCTGGTGAAGCTCGCCGACCGGCTGCACAACATGCGCACGCTCGGTGCGGTGCCGCCGGAAAAGCGCCGCCGCGTCGCGCGTGAAACGCTCGATATTTACGCGCCGATCGCACACCGGCTCGGCCTGAACAACACTTATCGCGAGCTGCAGGATCTGAGCTTCGCGAACTTCAATCCGCACCGTTACGCGACGCTCGAAAAAGCCGTGAAAGCCGCGCGCGGCAATCGGCGCGAAGTGGTCGGCAAGATTCTCGAATCGGTGCAGCGCGCGATCGCCGATGCGAAGCTCGACGCGGAAGTCACCGGCCGCGAGAAAACCATCTTCAGCATCTACAAGAAGATGCGCGACAAGCAGTTGTCGTTCTCGCAGGTACTCGACGTGTACGGTTTTCGCGTGGTGGTCGAGAGCGCGCTCGAGTGCTACACCTGCATCGGGGCGTTGCATGCGCTCTTCAAGCCGGTGCCGGGCAAGTTCAAGGATTACATCGCGATTCCGAAGGTGAACGGCTACCAGTCGCTGCACACGACGCTGGTCGGCCCGTTCGGCGCGCCGATCGAATTTCAGGTGCGCACGCGCAAGATGCACGAGATCGCCGAAGCGGGCGTAGCCGCGCACTGGCTGTACAAGAACGGCAGCGCGGATCTGAACGACGTGCAAAAGCGCGCGCATCAGTGGCTGAAGTCGCTGCTCGACATCCAGAGCGAAGCGGGCGACTCGAGCGAATTCCTCGAACACGTGAAGATCGATCTGTTCCCGGACGCGGTCTACGTGTTTACACCCAAATCGAAGATCATGGCGCTGCCGCGCGGCGCCACCGCACTCGACTTCGCATATTCGATCCATAGCGACCTCGGCAACCAGTGCGTCGCCGTGAAGATCAACAACGAATTGCTGCCGCTGCGTACCGAGCTGAAGAGCGGCGATATCGTCGAGGTCATCACGGCGCCGTATTCGAAGCCGAATCCGGCGTGGCTCGGTTTCGTGCGCAGCGGCAAGGCGCGCTCGGCGATCCGTCATTATCTGAAGACGATGCGGCTGAACGAGTCCGTGCAGCTCGGCGAGCGTCTGGTCGATCAGGGGTTGAAGGGCTATGGGCTGGCGCTGTCGGACGTGACGCCGGAAGCGTGGGAAAAGCTCGTGCAGTGGACCGGCAACAAGAATCGTCAGGAAATTTTCGCGGACATCGGTCTTGGCCGGCGTGTCGCGGCGGTGATGGCCAAGCGCATCGAGGTGCTGATGAGCGGCCGTGACGCCGACGACGACGGTTCGCGCTCCGAGTCCGGTTCGACGCCGCATGCGCCGCCGGTCGTGATCACCGGCACCGAAGGGATGTCGGTGCAGTTGTCTGCCTGCTGCCGGCCGATTCCGGGCGACGACATCATGGGGTATATCGGCATCGGCCTCGGCATGGCGATCCACACCACCGACTGCCGCGTCGCCCAGCGCATTCACCGGCGCGATCCGGGCCGCTGGATCGACGTCGCGTGGGCACCGCAGCCGGGCCGTCTGTTCGACGTCGCGGTGAAGGTGCTGGTCAAGAACACCAAGGGCGTGTTCGCGCGCGTGGCGGCGGATATTACATCGGCGGACGCGAACATCGTCCATATCGCGATGGACGAAGACCTGTCGCAGGAATCCACGATACTGCGCTTCGTGATTCAGGTCAGCGACCGGGTCCATCTGGCCAACGTGATGCGCCGGGTGCGCACGAATCCGGACGTGATGCGCATTGCGCGCGAACGGCCGAGTGAGGATGGGCATCACCGGCACGATGGCGGGATGCGCATCGATCGCGAGCGTGCGGATTACTGAGTCGACGTACGTTGCTGTCCGGCGGTAGCGGGTTTTGCTCGCGCGAGCACCTGCCGGCGGGGGGGGGGGGGATCGCGTCATGCCGTCAGCCGCACAGGCATCTTTCGTGCGGCTCTTCATAATGCACGGGCTAAAGCAGAATTCACCTGGACTTCAGGGGGAACGCTGATGAACGTATCCGACCTCTCTGGCGTAGCGCTCGATTATTGGGTGGCGCGCGGCCTGCACGACTTCGTGCGCGAAATCTATTTCACCGATAGCGGCGAGACCGTGTCGATCCGCGGCAACGATCGAGGTCGTCCGTGGGACGGCCGCTTCAGGCCGTCCGCGTCATGGGAGACGGCTGGCGTGGTGCTGGAGCGCGCGCGGCGGCTGGAAGTGCGCGAGCAGGGCGCCAGGGATGCGGTATGCGTGGCGGAATTCACGGGCGGTCAGCGCGCCGCGGAAGGACGGGGAGACTCGATGCGCATCGCGTTGCTGCGAGCGTTCGTCGCCAGCCATTTCGGCGCGACGGTGGGCGACGTGCTGCACGAGCGCCAGGCGCTGACGGGTGCGCGCGCCGAGACGATCAGCGAGCAAACGATAGGCGGGGTTGTCGAGGATTTGCCGAGGCCGGATGGGCAGATTGGGGATATTCAATCGCCACCGAGATGACATGCCTGGCGCGGCGATAGCGACGCGCGAAGGGCTTGCCCGTTGAGCGCGGAAACCAGCCGCAGGCCGGCCGATCAAAGCATCCGGACAACAAAAAGGGCCTTCCGATCGGAAGGCCCTTCATAGGTGGTGCGGCTGGCAGGATTCGAACCCACGACCCCTTGGTTCGTAGCCAAGTACTCTATCCAACTGAGCTACAGCCGCACGCTAAAACAATGATGCTCAACTACATGAAGCCGGTAAAACTTGAGGATTTCCCGTTAAAGAAGCCCTCGAAAAGGTGGCGCGGCTGGCAGGATTCGAACCCACGACCCCTTGGTTCGTAGCCAAGTACTCTATCCAACTGAGCTACAGCCGCACACAGAAACGAGATTATAGCCAACGGATCTTGAAAATGGAAGCCCGTCACCGTGATTTGTGTCACGGGTCCGATCGTGTAATCTTTTAAAAGGTTGTTGCTAGCTGCTGTTACTGGATCACTATGAACAAGGCCTTTGTCAAAGAGTCGAGCGAAGACAGCGATGACGATCTCGACGTCGCCCAGCCCGATGTGCCCGCGGGCACAAAAAACTATATTACGCCCGCCGGCCATCGGCGGATGCGCGATGAACTGCTGAATCTGATCGATGTCGAGCGGCCGGAAGTGGTCAGGCTCGTGTCGTGGGCGGCGTCGAATGGCGACCGCTCGGAGAACGGCGATTACATCTACGGAAAACGCCGTCTGCGGGAAATCGACCGGCGCATCCGCTTTCTGACGAAGCGTCTCGATCTTGCCGAGGTGGTCGATAGCAGCCGGCAGGAGAACGTCGATCAGGTGTTCTTCGGCGCGACGGTCGATTATGCGACCGAGGATGGTGAAGAGCACACGGTCAGAATTGTCGGCATCGACGAGGTCGATCTGGATATCGGCCATGTGAGCTGGATTTCGCCGATTGCGCGTGCGTTGCTCAAGGCGAAAGTCGGCGATACGGTCACGTTGTTCACGCCGGCGGGCCCTCAGCCGATCGATATCCTCGACGTCAAATATCCGCCTGCGGACAGCGGCGGCTAACGTTCCGCCGGCGGTACGTAATAGCGCCGACGCCGTGCATAAAAAAGGCGCCGTAAAAACGGCGCCCTTCCAGCTGCAAGTACCTCCGCAGTTCTTAGAAACGGTGACGCAGACCTGCCGTCACAGCGACTTGCTTGTTGTTGTTCGAAGCTGCGCCGAGGCCATTGATGCTGGCGTCGACAATCGCACCTTCGTTGGCTTCCTGATAGACGCCTTGCAGGTACACGTCGGTACGCTTGGACAGCGCATAGGCGGTTTGCAGGTCGACCTGGTTCCAGTGCACGTGCGAGTTCGACAGGTTCGCGCGCGTGTACGTGTAGGCAGCCGCGAGGCTTATTGCCGGCGTCAGCGCATAACGGGCATTGGCTTCGAAGTTCTGGAATTGCGCGCTGTTGCTCGGGAAGCCCACGCCGCCCGTCACACCGGATGCGCTCTGGCTGATGCCCGCCAGACCTTGCAGGTTGGTCTGCGAGTACACGAGGCCGACCGTTGCCGGGCCGAATGCATAGTTCGCACCTGCGCCCCACGTTTGCTGACGTTGGGCGAAGAACGTGTTGTCGCCCGACACTGCGCCACCCGAATTGAACGCCGCGGCCGCGCTGGTGGAGCCGTTGCTGTTCAACTGCAGGTAAGCGGCGGCGACGTTCAGGCCGCGCCAGGTGTACGACGCACCTGCGCTGTAAGCGCGGTTGTTCGAGAACCCGTCCGCCTGGTTCGAGAAGCCGTACAACGCGCCGAACTTGAAGCCGTCGTAGTTGGCGCTCTGGAACTTGATCGAGTTGTTGACACGGAACGAGTTGTTCAGGTTGTCGTTGTCGAACGGGTGCGCGAACTGCGTGCCGCCGTATTGGGTGCCGGTCAGCGCCAGCGGGCCGACGTAGTCGACCATGCTGTCATATTGACGGCCGAGCGTGACGGCGCCGAACTGTTCACTCGACAGACCGACGAAAGCCTGACGGCCGAACAGGCGGCTGTTCTGCTTGAGCGTGCCGTCATTGATGCCGAAGCCGTTTTCCAACGTGAAGATGGCCTTCAGACCGCCGCCGAGGTCTTCGGCGCCACGCAGGCCGAAGCGGCTGCCGTTCACCGAGCCGCTCGTCATTTGCCAGTTGCTGTGGCCGTGCTGGTTATTCGTATAGGTGATGCCGGCGTCGATCAGGCCGTATAGGGTGACGCTGCTTTGCGCTTGCGCTGCGGTTGCAAAAACGCCCGTGAGGGCGGCTACCATGAGTGTCTTCTTCATTTATATAACTCCAATGGCGAGAGAGGTATAAAACCCTGGCTTGGGAGACCTGCACGCGGTGCTGCGAGAAGTGGAATCCGCGTAACAAGCGCAATGAATTGTTTCGCGCCGGTTTCCGATTAGGCAGAGTGTAGAGAGACACTTCCGGAACGGGGTGTTCCGATTTTCGCAATAAAGTATTACTCGCGGAGAAACGATGTTTGAAGGCCGGCCAACGCCCACCGGTAAAGGCCTTGTGCGTTATTGGCGGAATTAGAAAGACGAGGGGATAGCAATTGCGTTGCTCATTCGCGACACTAAACGGCACGGAAAACAACGTAAAGAAATGCAAGAAAGATTGTTGTTATTGCGGCAACAGAGGATTGTAGATAGTGTGAATAATCGAAATGGCGGGTACCCGCTATACTTTAATTTCTGCTTTCCGAAGCAGACTTTTTCATTGACGAAAAAGATCTCCAAGCCTTTGTCAGCGCGACTTTTCGGTCGCGCTTTTTTTTGCTGGCGGTTTGGGAACTGCAGCTTCGCGGTGTCGCTAGTGCGCCGGCGCGGCGCCGTCCGCGTCGTCCCATTCGCTTGCCGACGGAACGCTCCAGTCTTCGATCACGTAACGCCGGGCGTCCATCGGCGAAGACAACAGGTTCTGCCAATGATCGCCGTGCCACGTGGGATCGAAATCGAAGACCGATGAAGTATCGTCGGTTCGCGCGGGCTGATCGGATATCGCCTCGGCATGCGGATGGGTGAGCCAGGCGAAAAGGCGGCGGATTTCGTGGAACAGCATGGCAACCTCCTGAAGCGCATCGCTACTACTACTTTCCATCATGCGATTGCCAATGCACCGCAACAACCCGGACAAACACTTACCGAAAGATGGGTTTTGTTACATCGGTTCGGCAGCGCACGGCAAATTTTTCTCGCTTCTCGATTTCGGCTAATTTGTGTTGAGTAATATTGACGGGTTTTCGATTGGCTATGCACCAATCTCGCATATATTTGAGCACGCTAAACGTATATGAAAAATTTACTTGACGGAAATTCTCCACCCCCCGTATAACGGCATGGCCATATTTCATTGCTGATCTGTTTTTCAGCATTCGCTGTTATCCGATTGCTAATGAAGTAGGTATTGATGGGCTCAAGGGCAAGGCCCGATTCTGGATAATCGAGAGGGAAACAGGAAATGGAAACCGGTATCGTCAAATGGTTCAACGATGCTAAAGGCTTTGGCTTCATCACGTCGGACGCGGGCGGCGAAGACCTGTTCGCGCATTTTTCGGAGATCCGCGCGGACGGCTTCAAGTCGTTGAAGGAAAACCAGCGCGTCTCTTTCGATGTCAAGACGAGCCCCAAGGGGAAGCAGGCGGCCAATATTCAGCCGCTGTAAAAGACTGGCGACGAGCGTTTCGCTTTTTCGCGGCCTTTTAAGGGATAACCCTCGCGGGAGTGCGAGGGTTTTTTATTTGGCCGGCAACATGGGCGATATGGGCAATATGGGCAAAAGGGAAGCCGCTTTGCACGACTGCTTTGTCAACGGGCGGGTTTCGTCGGGAGATAATGGGTCGAATTCGTTGCGAAGCCATCGCGTCGGTCCGGATAAGTCGCTGCGCGAGCGCAACGAGGAATTAGCGTGACATAAGCTTGCGCTCGGTTTGCGCGATGCAAACTGGATGTGCAAAGCCCAACTGGTGCATACTTGCCGCAAAATCACGCATCCAAAGCCTCTCTTTTCCATGTCTGAACTGATTTCGCCGGAACCGGCCCTCGATGTACCCATCGTCTTCGTCGACCTTGAAACGACTGGGGGCTCCACGAGCGAACATCGGATTACCGAAGTCGGCGTCGTCGAGATAGGGCCGGCGGGCGTATCGCGCTGGAGCAGCCTGGTCGATCCGCAGCAGCCGATTCCATCGTTCATCCAGCAGCTCACCGGCATCACCAACGAGATGGTGCGTGGCGCGCCGACCTTCGAGTCGATCGCGCCGGCGCTGTTCGAGCGTCTGAACGGCAAGCTGTTCGTCGCACACAACGCGAGTTTCGATCGCGGATTTCTGCGCAGCGAATTTCGCCGCGCCGGGCTCGCATTCGATCCCGACGTGTTGTGCACGGTGCGGTTGTCGCGCGCGCTGTTTCCCGGCGAAAAACGGCATGGCCTCGATGCGCTCGTCGAACGTCACGGGCTCGTGCCGTCTGATCGCCACCGCGCGCTCGCCGACGCGGACCTGATCTGGCAGTTCTGGCAGCGTCTGCATGCGCTGGTGCCGCTCGATCCGTTACGCGCGCAGATCGAGCGCACGACGCGGCGTTACCGGCTGGCCGGCGAGATCACCGAGGATCTGCTCGATACCGCGCCGGCCGGCTGCGGTGTCTATGCGTTCTACGGCGAAGAGGATGCGCCGCTGTACGTCGGCCGAAGCGTGCGCGTGCGCCAGCGGCTGCGCTCGCATCTGACCGGCGAGCGGCGTTCATCGAAGGATATCCGGCTTGCGCAGCAGGTGCGGCGCGTCGAGTGGCGCGCGACCGGCGGCGAGCTTGGCGCGATGCTCGCCGAGGCGCAGTGGATCGCGACCTTGCGGCCGGGCCAGAACCGGCTGCCGCGTGTGACGAAGAGCGATCCCGCGGATGCGCCGTGGCCGTTCGCGGGGCCGATCGTTTTCGAGGAGCGCGAGGAGGCGCAGCGGGTCTTTCACGTCGTCGACCGTTGGCGTTATCTCGGCCATGCGTCGTCACTCGAGCAGGCGACTCAACTGCATGCATCGGTTATCGCCGGCGCGTTCGAGTTGTCGACCTATCGGATCCTGCAGACTCATCTCGCGCGCGGTTTGCGCGTGATGCCGTTGAGCGTATCGAGCGGCACGGCCGAATCCAGTCTCGTCTAGCCGCCGCGCTTGGAGCGCATTGCGCGGCGCGAAGCGGTCAGCCCGTCGCGCCGACGCCGCCCGTTTCACACACATGACCGAGCGCGCGGGTCAATGCGCCCGAATGCGCCGAGTCATATCGTGTCAACGATTTCCAGTTAGCCAGCGCCTGCGCGACACGCGTCGGGCAATCGTCCGCCGTGCGCAGCGGCTGTACGCGTGCAAGACCTGCCACCAGCGATTGGGTGAGCTTGTCGAGTTGCGCACGCGTGCTCGTCGCGAGATCGGGCGCCGGTTCCCGCGGCGGCTGGCCGTTGCGCCATGTCGCAAACAGTGCGTTCTGCACGTCCTTGCTCGCGTCGATCTGGTCCCGGAAGAATGCTCTCGCGAACGCCGGGTCGACGTTCGCCGCCGCGGCGCGGTTTTCGACATCGGCGAGCAGCGCGTTTTCGCGCGGGGTATCGGTGATCGACTGGTGATGCGCCCACTTCCAGCGCGCGACCGGTTCGGCCAGCGCGAGACGCTGTGACGCGAGCGCAATCAGACTGGTCAGCGCGGTGTCGTCGCCATCGGCGAGGGCTGGGGCAGATGCGAAAACGAAGCTGGCGGCCGCAAGTGCGAGCCCGCATGAAGCGGCGAAGCGAGGCGAACGGTTCATTGCAATGGATGTGGCCGGGCGGCCGCTGTCTGAAAAGCAGAAGAATAAATGACGGGCGGAGAATGGCGCGTCAGGCAGACAAAAACGGCTGCGCGCGGAGGGGTGCGACCTATGCCACGAGTCTGACAGACGCACGCACGCGCACGCGCGCTGAAGCCTTGCGCTTCAGCGCGATGAGGATCAGGCGAGACGATCGCCTGCGCCGGCTTCGGAGCCGGACGCACAATGAAGGCGCGTGCATTCACCGCCCGCCAGTTGCACGAGCGATGATGCTGCACCGCGCCAATGCCCGGTTACTTCGGGTCGCACGACTTACGTTGTTCGTCGAAAAAAGCGCGAACGTGCTCAGGCAGTTCGGCACCCAGGAACTCGACGGCCACAGGTTCCGGATCCGGGTAAAAAACTTTATCCGGGGTCGGAATCTTCGGTGGTTTCGCATCCATGATTTCTCTCCTTTACAAACCGATTATCTGCCTCGGTCCCGTTGTCGCACCAGTGTCCGCAGCAAGTCGCATGCTCTCTGTTGCTTTAACGGCACAAGTCCACATCTAAACAGAGTGTTTGAATAAACTTGGTCGTCTGACTGTCGGATCGGCTTCTATCCGCGCTTGCCAGCCGCCTTATCTTCAGCACGAACTCCAGGCGCTTCCTGTTTCGTACCATTGCCTTCCTTGCTTTCTTGGCTCCGAGCCGTCAATCCGGGCGACTCTTACATCTGCTTTAACGGTTTCATGTGAATAAATCATGACACCGTTGTGCGATGCCGCATCAACACGCTCTCCGAATATAAGACTGAACGTTCGTATTCCCGGTTAAACGATTCAGCGCCCTCTCTTTTGTAAACGGCGCGTTTCAAACTCCGTTGACGGCTGAACACTCTTTAATAAATTTTCATCCGCAAATTAACGGCCGACAGTTAGCTAGCAAACTCATTACCGCGTTTTTGCGACAAAACATCCACGGCCGATGACAGGCCGTGACGCGCCGCTTTGTCCTTGCATGATTAAAAGTCGCGCTCGCTGTCGGGCGTGCGGTGTCCCACGGACTCGCGCGGTGCGGACGCGGATCATCAGAGCCTTCATCTCTCGGGGAGATTGCAATGGAAAACGCTGTCTATTGGAATGGACGTCAGGTCGGCATCGAATGCGCAGGCACAATTTCATGGTTCGTGTCCGCGCCCGCGCAAGCGATTGCCGCTTACGGCAGGCCGCGCGCCGAGCCGGCCGCGCGCGAGGATTCGATCGTCGCCCGCAATCTGACGACGACGGGGCCGTACGATCCACTCGGTTCACGCGGCTGAGCAGGGCGCTTCGCTGCCTGTCTACAACTGCGCGCGACACCGCGCCTACGCAGTGAACTGCTTCTCGACATAGTGAATGTGCTTGAGCATCGCACCTTGTGCGGCATCGGGATCGCCGTCGCGAACGGCGAAGTAGATGGCCTCATGCTGGCGCAATCTGGCTCGGGCCTGTGAGACGGCATTTTTATTGTTCAGCGTCGCTTCATAGGTATTGCTCGCGATGTGCTCGCGCAACACCGTCACGGCGCTGGCGTAAAACTGCTCGATGAGCCGGTTGCGGCATACGGACGTCAGCGCCGCATGAAACTCGACGTCGGTAACGGCTTCCGAATCGACATCGGCCCGCGTGACAGCGTCGCGCATTTTCTCCACTATGTCAGCCAGCCGCTCGTGATCGCGGCGTGACGCACGCTGTGCCGCAAACCGCACCGCCGCGCACTCGAAGACGAGCCGAAACTCGAACATTTCCTCGCGTAGCGGCTGCGTATCGGCAATCAATTGCAGCCACGGCGCGACAAGCCCGGCCGGTTTGCTGCCAACCAGATACAGCCCGCTGCCGCGCCGCGTTTCGACGAGCCCCTTGCTCGCCAATTTCGCGATCGCTTCGCGCACGGTCGCACGCGATACGCCGAGCGTCTCGGCCAGCGCCCGCTCGGACGGCAGGCGCTCGTTCTGCTGCCAGCAACCTGCCCGTATGTCCGTCTCTATACGCCTGATTGTCTGAGCGATCACGCTCGAGCTTTTCGAGTGACTGTTCATTTCCAACTCTTGCGCAGACCCTGCCGGGAAGTGGCCTGACCAATTTGCCTGCGCGTTCGGCCGATTACATGATGCAAACCAATCCGGCAAGCGCCGGCAACGCAGGTTCGACGCCCCCTGGCGGGGCTACCCACATCCAGGAGGCCATGATGAGCCAAACTTCATTAGTAATCAAACTGCACGATGACGACGACGTACTGATTACCCGCGGCGCGATCGCCGCCGGCACGACGCTGGCCGATTTCGACAATGTCGTTGTCGCTGCCGACGTTCCGCCCGCTCACAAGATCGCCTGCCGCGACGTTGCGCAGGGCGCACCGGTGCGGCGCTACGGTCAGATTATCGGTTTCGCCACGCAAAACATTCACCGGGGTGACCACGTACACGTGCATAACCTGTCGATCGGAGACTTCTCGCGCGACTATGCGTTCGGCAAGGACGTCAAGGCCGTCGTGCCCGCGCCGGAGCCGCTTACGTTCCAGGGCATCCGGCGTGCGGACGGACGCGTCGCGACGCGAAATTACATTGGCGTCATCAGCACGGTGAACTGCTCCGCGACGGTGACCAAGCTGGTCGCGCAACATTTCTCCACGCCCGATGCGTTGAAGGCCTATCCGAATGTCGACGGCGTCGTCCCGCTCACGCATAGCTTCGGCTGCTGCATCGACCACCACGGCGAGGGGATCCAGCAATTGCGCCGCACCATCGGCGGCTATGTCAAGCATCCGAACTTCGCGGGCGTGGTCATTATCGGTCTCGGCTGCGAGGCGAACCAGATGGGCGCGATGTTCATCGCCGAAGGTGTCGAGCCAGGTCCACTGCTTGTGCCGCTCGTGATGCAGGAACAAGGCGGCACGCAAAAGACGGTGGATGCCGCGATCGACGCGGTCGAGCGGATGTTGCCGGTTGCCAATCAGGCCGTACGCGAGCCGCTGCCGGTTTCGCACATTAATATCGCGCTGCAATGCGGCGGTTCGGACGGCTATTCGGGCATTACCGCGAATCCGGCGCTGGGCGCGGCCGTCGACCTGCTGGTGCGGCATGGCGGCACCGCGATTCTGACGGAAACGCCCGAGATCTACGGCGCCGAGCATCTGCTCACGCGCCGCGCGATCAGCAAGGAAGTGGGCGAGAAGATCGTCGAGCGCATTCACTGGTGGGAAGCCTACGCGGAACGCGAGAAGGGCAGCATCGACAACAACCCGACGCCGGGCAACAAGGCCGGCGGTCTCACGACGATTCTGGAAAAGTCGCTGGGCGCGGTGGCGAAGAGCGGTTCCTCGCCGCTGATGGGCGTGTATCGCTACGCCGAGCCGGTCGATACGCACGGTCTCGTGTTCATGGACGCGCCGGGCTACGACCCGATGGGCGCGACCGGCCAGATCGCCAGCGGCGCGAATCTCGTGGTGTTCACGACGGGCCGTGGTTCGTGCTTCGGCGCGAAGCCGGCGCCGTCGATCAAGGTCGCGACCAATTCGACGATGTACAAGCGCATGGTCGACGACATGGACATCAATTGCGGCGAGATCATGGAAGGCACGGCGAGCGTCGAGCAGAAGGGCGAGGAAATTTTCCGCATGATCGTCGAGGTCGCGTCGGGCGGTAAGAGCAAGAGCGAAGCGCTCGGCGTGGGCAACGAGGAATTCGTGCCCTGGATGATCGGCGCGCAGATGTGAATGCCGCGCGCCGCTATCGGCGACAACGCCGATAGCGGCGCGTTGGTGGGTGGGTACGTTGATGCGGTTGCGCCTGGGTTTGCGTCCGTCGTGGCGGCTTTGCTGCATCGGGCCGGACGATGGACGCCGCGCGAAACTCGCAGCGCGGCGCCAGCTTATGAGCTTTGAAGCAGACTTTGAAACGGCCTTTGAAGCGGACTTTGAAGCAGACTTTGAACCGGACTCCGAAGCCGCTTGCGCAACGCCGCAACGAAAACGTACGGCACGCGCTAATCCGGCGTCGGGCTTTGCGTGCTGGCCCGCACCACCAGTTCGAAGCCGACATCGACAATGCGCGGCTCGTCGTTGTCTTCGGGTGTTTCGACGCGCGCGATCAGCTCCTGCGCGATACGCCGGCCGATCTCGGCCGCGCGCGGCTGCACCGTCGTGAGCGGCGGCACGCATTCCTCGCTGAACGGTAAATCGCCGAAACCGGCGACGCGCAGTTGCTGCGGAATCCGGATACCGCGCCGTTGCGCTTCGAACAGCGCGCCGAGCGCGATCACGTCGTTGGAGCAGGCGATCGCATCGACGTCCGGCATGCCGTCCAGCACCGCCGTCAACGCGCGCGCGCCCGCGCGCGGCGTGGCGTCGCCCGGTATGTCTTCGATGCGCGCATCGAGGCCGGCCTTCAGCATCGCCATGCGGAAACCCTCGCAGCGCTGCCGGGCGCGCACGTCGCTCGTCATGCGCGCGCCGATGAAGGCGGCACGGCGCGCGCCGATGTCCAGCATATGCTGCGCGATGGTGGCCCCGGCCTCGGAATGGGAAAACCCGACTTGCAGATCGAACGGCTGTTCGCCCAGTTCCCACATCTCAGCGACCGGCAGGCGCGCGGTGCGCAGTAGCGCGCGCGTTTCGTCGTCGTGCCGGCAGCCGGTCACGACCAGCGCGGTCGGCGACCACGACAGGAAGGTCCGCACGAGGTCCGCTTCGCGGCCGGGGTCGTATTCGGAGGCACCGAGCAGCAACTGGTAGCCGTGCTGGTCGAACTCCTTCTGCATGCGGCTGACCGTGGCCGAAAAGAACGCATTGCCGAGCGACGGCACCACCACGCCGATCGCGCGCGTGCGTGCGGCGGCGAGGCTGCCCGCCAGCAGATTCGGCACGTAGCCGAGCACTTCGATGGCTTTGCTGATGCGCGGCGCGATGCGCGACGAAACGGCTTCTGGATTGCGGAGAAACAGCGAAACGGAACTGGCGGAGACGCGCGCGCGGGCGGCGACGTCTTCCATCGTGACACGGTTGGTGCTGCGCCGGGTGCGCGGTGCCTTGATGGTTGTTTGGGGCATAGGCTGCAAACGGTCTGAAAACGCGCGCCGCGGCGGGCGCAAACCCCAATTGTAATTGACGCGGCGGTAATTGACGCAGCGCAACGGCTCAACGAAGCGGTACTAACCCTGGTATGACTTTCAAATTTAATAGCGCTATTATTTCGCAGCGCTGCGATTTTAGTTGCGCGGCCTGAACAAGGAACACGGTACCCCATGTTTTCATCCGATTTGCGCTGCGTACTCGATGCCCGCGCCCAGCTCGGCGAATGCCCCCGCTGGGACGAACGGGCCGGCGTGCTTTACTGGGTCGACATTCTCGAACCGGCGCTGCATCGCTTCGATCCCGTGACGGGCATCGACACGACGCTGACCTTGCCGGAGCACATCGGCTGCTTCGCGCTGAACGAGGCGGGCGGTTTCATCGCCGGCCTGCGCTCGGGAATCTGGACGCTCGACGACAACGCGCGGCCGCTCGAATGCCTCGCCGCCAATCCCGAAGACGTGCGCACGAGCCGCTTCAACGATGGCCGCTGCGATGCCGCGGGACGGTTTTTCGCGGGCACGATCGACGAGCCGAAGGCGGGCGGCAACGCGCATCTCTATCGTTATCGGAGCGGCCGGCTCGACGCGGTGAGCGGGGGACTCCTGACATCGAACGGTCTCGCCTTCAGCCCGGACCAACGCTGGCTGTATCACTCCGATACGCCCAACTTCACGATTTACCGCAGCGCGTACGACGCCGCGACGGGCCAATGCGGCGCGCGCGAAGTGTGGGCGCGCATCGAGCCCACCGCGGACGACCGCGGCCGCCCCGACGGCGCAGCCGTCGACGCGGAAGGCTATTACTGGAGCGCGTTCTACGAAGGCGGCCGGGTGGTGCGCTTTACGCCCGACGGCAAGGTCGATGCCGTGCATCGGCTGCCGGTGCGTTGCCCGACCATGTGCGCATTCGGCGGCGACGATCTGCGCACGCTCTACATCACGACGGCGCGCGCGGGGCGCAGCGCCGACGAACTCGAGCGCGAGCCGCTGGCTGGCGGCATCTTTGCATTGCGCACCGAGGTGCCCGGACTGGTCGAGCCACGCTGGCGCGCATCCGCGGAATCTTTGATTGACGGAACCCGACATGCCTGATCTGAAAGACCCTTCCCTGCTGCGCACGCAATGCCTGATCGGCGGCGAATGGCGCGCGGCGCACGACGGCCGCACGCTCGACGTCACCGATCCGGCGACGGGCGAGTTGCTTGCCAGCGTGCCGTCGATGGCGGCCGCCGAAACGCGCGAGGCGATCGCCGCGGCGCAAGCGGCGCTGCCATCGTGGCGCACGCTGACGGCCAAGGCCCGCGCCGTGCTGCTGCATAAATGGCACGACCTGATGCTCGAACACCAGGACGACCTCGCCTTGCTGATGACGGCCGAGCAGGGCAAGCCGCTGGCCGAGGCGAAGGGCGAGATCGCGTTTGCCGCGAGCTTTATCGAATGGTTCGCCGAGGAAGCGCGACGGGTCGACGGCGACGTGATCGCCACGCCGTCGAACGACCGGCGGCTCGTTACGATCCGCCAGCCGGTCGGCGTCTGCGCGGCCATCACGCCGTGGAATTTCCCGGCGGCGATGATTACCCGCAAGGCGGGGCCGGCGCTCGCGGCCGGCTGCACGATGGTGCTCAAGCCCGCCTCGCAGACGCCGCTGTCGGCGCTAGCGCTGGCCGTGCTGGCCGAGCGCGCGGGCATTCCGGCCGGTGTGCTCAACGTCGTGACGGGCAACGCGCAGCGGATCGCCGAGGAACTGACGGGCAACCCGATCGTGCGCAAGCTGTCGTTCACGGGCTCGACCGACATCGGCGCGCGCCTGATGGAGCAGGGCGCGCGGCATATCCAGAAGCTGTCGCTGGAGTTGGGCGGCAACGCGCCGTTCATCGTGTTCGATGACGCCGATCTCGACGCCGCCATCGAAGGCGCGCTGATTTCGAAATACCGCAATGCCGGGCAAACCTGCGTGTGCGCGAACCGCTTCTACGTGCAGGCGGGCATCTACGATGCCTTCGTCGAAAAACTCGCGGCGCGCGTGCGGGAGCTGCGTTGCGGCGATGGGCGCGCAGCGTCGACGCAGATCGGCCCGCTGATCGATGGGCGCGCGCTCGCCAAGGTGGGCGAGCTGGTCGCCGAGGCGCGGGCGCAAGGCGCGCACGTGCTGTGCGGCGGCGAGCCGCTGGCATTTGACGGCGAGCCGGCGCGCCACTATGCGCCGACCGTGCTGACGAACGTCACGCCCGGCATGCGCGTCGCACGCGAGGAAATTTTCGGCCCGGTCGCGCCCGTCATGCGTTTTACCGACGAGCAGGACGTGATCGCGCTCGCCAACGACACGGAGTTCGGTCTCGCCAGCTATTTCTACACGCGCGACATCGCGCGCGTGTGGCGCATCGCGGAAGCATTGGAATTCGGCATGGTCGGCATCAACACGGGGCTGATCTCGACGGCGGAAGCGCCGTTCGGCGGCGTCAAGCAGTCAGGCCTCGGGCGCGAAGGTTCGAAATACGGCATCGACGAGTATCTGGAAATGAAGTATTTGTGCATGCAAGTGGCATAACGCGTGATCTCGCACGAACGTCTCGTGCATAAATCGCAGCGCTGCGAAAAGCGGCGCGCGGATCGCTAGCCGGAAAAGCTTCGATACGAATCCGCTGGCGGCCTCGGAAAAGAGATGAGGAGACAATGATTTTCACCATACTGAGCTTTGCGTTTTTCACCGCGCTGGTCGGCTTCGTGTCGTACCTGTTCACGCGTCGAGCGAAGGATCACGGCGCGCGCGGCTATTTCATGGCGAGCGGCGGACTGACGGGCTGGTTCATCGCCGGCTCGATGATGCTGACCAATCTGTCGGTCGAGCAGATGGTGGGCCTGAACGGCGACGCCTACGCGAACAACCTGTCGGCGATGGCATGGGAATGCACGGCGGCCGTCGCAACCGTGGCGCTGGCCATGTTCTTCCTGCCGCGCTACCTGCGCGGCGGCTTTTCGACTCTGCCGCAGTTTCTCGAGGAACGTTACGACGCGACCACGCGGCGCGTGGTGAGCGCGTTCTTCGTGGTCGGCTACATGCTGGTGGTGAACCCGGCCGGCTTGTATCTCGGCGCGATCACGTTCAACCAGGTGTTCGGCGTGCAGGCGCTGTTCGGCACGTCGTACGCGAGCACGATTACGATTCTGGTGTGGGTGTCGGGGATCATCGGCGCGATGTATGCGGTGTTCGGCGGCTTGCGGGCGGTGGCGGTCTCCGACACGATCAACGGCATCGGGCTGCTGATCGGCGGCCTGATGGTGCCGGTGCTCGGTTTGCTCGCGCTCGGGCATGGCGATTTCTTCTCCGGCGTACACATCATCGCGACCCAGGCGCCGGAGAAACTCTCGGCGATCGGCGGACCGAAGGATTCGGTGCCGTTCGGCACGCTGTTTACCGGCATGATCTTCGCCAACCTGTTCTACTGGTGTACGAACCAGTCGATCGTGCAGCGCACGTTCGCGGCGAAGAACCTCGCCGAAGGCCAGAAGGGCGTGCTGCTGTCGGGGCTGATGAAGCTGCTCGTGCCGCTCATCATGATGGTGCCGGGCATTATCGCGTTCCATCTGTATGCGGACCATCCGCTGAGCCGTCCCGATCTCGCCTATCCGCAACTGGTGGCCGACGTGCTGCCGTGGTGGGCCAAGGGCTTCTTCGTCGCGGTGCTGTTCGGCACGGTGATGAGCCACTTCAACGCGGTCATCAACAGCACGGCGACGCTGATCGCATTCGACTTCTATCGCGCATGGAAGCCCGACGTCAGCGACGAGAAACTGATTCGCATCGGCAAGAGCGCGAGCGTAACGATCGCCGTCATTTCGCTGTTGATCGCCCCGCTGCTGATGTACGCGCCGGACGGCATCTACATCCTGATGCGCCGCTTCACCGGCTTCTACAACATCCCGATCATCGCGGTCGTGCTGGTGGGCTTTTTCACCAGGCGGGTCGGCGCGTTCCCGGCGAAGATCGTGCTGCTGCTGCACGTGCTCATCTACGCGTTCGGCATTCTGCTGTTCCAGCTCGACAAGAAGTTCGGCATCAACTTCGTGCACGTGATGGGCATCCTGTTCGTGTTCGAAGTCGCGCTGATGCTGGTGCTCGGCAGGCGTCACCGCCGCGCGACGGCCTACGAGCCGCAACTGCGGCGCACCGGCGACATGACGCCATGGCGCCACGCCAGCACGATGAGCGTGTTCCTGATGGCGATGCTCGTGAGCATCTATCTCACGATGTCGCCGCTCGGTGTCGCGCGCCACGGCGGCGTCACGGTCCAATACCAGATTTTTATCGCGCTGACATGGGCTGTCGCGCTCGTGCTGATGGCGGTGTTCCGCCGCTGGACGCTTGCTCATGAGCGGCGCCTCGAGTGGAACAGCTCGCCGAACGAATCGGGCGGACATTGACGGACCGGGATCGATCCAACGAACAGAACAGGCAAGGAAAAAATCGATGAACTGGCAGACAGAAGCGGATGGCAAGCTGATATTGCGCGTGGCGGGCCGCACGCTGTTCGGGCACACGGCGGATGCACCGGCCGTATTCGTGGGATGCGGCGTCGAGCGGATGGACATGTATCGCGGCAACTTCGACATCGAGGATTACGTCGAGGAGCGCGTCGCGCTGCGCGACGCGCGGCTCACGCCGCTGCCGGACGGCGGCGCGCGCATCGAGCTGGCCCGCGACGCGCAGGCCGCGCCGGAGCTGACGATCGTCGCCAGCCGGTCGGCGCATGGCGTGCAGTTCGAGCTGTCGGCGCGCAACGGCATCAACCGCCTCTGGTGGCGCGTGCCGGCGCAGCCTGACGAGCACGTGTGGGGCTGCGGCGAGCAGATGTCGTATTTCGATCTGCGCGGCCGCCATTTTCCGCTCTGGACCTCGGAGCCCGGCGTGGGCCGCGACAAGCACACCTACCTGACGTGGCAGGCCGATACGACCGCGAAGGCGGGCGGCGACTACTACCACACCAACTACCCGCAGCCGACTTTCGTGTCGTCGCAGAAGTACTGCCTGCACGCGGAAACGACGGCCTATGCCGATTTCGATTTCCGTCACCCCGAGCGGCACGAACTGCAATTCTGGGCGATTCCCGAGCGCTTCGAGTTCATCCTTGCCGACGATTACCCCACGCTCGTCGAGCGTATCTCGCAACGCTTCGGCCGCCAGCCCGAGCTGCCCGCGTGGGTGCTGGACGGCGCGATCCTCGGCCTGAAGAACGGCCGCGACCACGCGCAGCGGATCATGGAGCAAAGCCTGGCGGCGGGCCTGAACGTGAGCGGCCTGTGGTGCGAGGACTGGGTCGGCATCCGTCAGACCTCGTTCGGCAAGCGGCTTTTCTGGGATTGGCGCTGGAACGAAACGCGCTACCCCGGCCACGCCGAATGGGTGAAACAGCTCAACGCGCGCGGCGTGCGTTTTCTCGGCTACGTCAACCCTTATCTGTGCAACGACGGCACGCTGTACGCCGAGGCGAAGGCCGCCGGCTATCTCGCGACGCGCGCCGACGGCAGCGACTATCTGGTCGATTTCGGCGAGTTCGATTGCGGCGTGGTGGACTTCACGAACCCCGCCGCGGCGCGCTGGTTCGAGAACAGGGTGATTCGCGACGAGATGCTGGAGCGTGGCCTCGACGGCTGGATGGCGGATTTCGGCGAATACCTGCCGATCGACGTGACACTCGCCAACGGCGTCGATGCGAAGCTGATGCACAACGCGTGGCCCACGCTGTGGGCGCAGGCGAATGCGCGTGCGATCGCGGCGGCGGGCCGCACCGGCGACGCGGTGTTTTTCATGCGTGCGGGCTACACCGGCGTGCAGGCGCATTGTCCGCTGCTGTGGGCCGGCGACCAGTCCGTCGACTTCACGCGGCACGATGGTTTGCAGACCGTGATCTGCGGCGCGTTGTCGTCGGGGCTGCTCGGCAATGCGTATCACCATAGCGATATCGGTGGCTATACGAGCCTGTTCGGCAATACGCGCACGCCGGAGCTGTTCCAGCGCTGGGCGGAAATGGCGGCCTTCACGCCGATGATGCGCACGCACGAAGGCAACCGGCCCGACGAGAACTTTCAGTTCTGGCAGAACGACGCGGTGCTCGCGCACTTCGCGCGCATGACGCGCGTGTTCGTCGCGCTGAAGCCGTACGTGCGCGAACTCGTCGACGAGGCGGCGTCGCGCGGCCTGCCGCTGCAGCGTCCGTTGTTCCTGCACTACGAGCAGGATCGCGCGACCTACGCGATTCAGGACCACTACCTGTACGGCCGCGATCTGCTGGTCGCGCCGGTGCATGCGGCGGACGTTACGCAATGGCGCGTCTACCTGCCGCAAGGCGATGCGTGGACGCATCTGTGGAGCGGCACGCGCTATCAGGGTGGCCAGCATGTCGAGGTCGCCGCGCCGCTCGGCGAGCCGCCGGTCTTCGTGCGCCACGGCGCCGCGCGCGAGGCGCAACTGCTGGCGCTCGCCAAGGACGCGACGTGAGCGCGTTTGCGCATCATCTGCTGTTCGCGGTCTGCGTAGCCACCGCGACGTTTACGCAGAGCCTGACCGGCTTCGCGTTCGGGCTCGTGCTGCTCGGCCTCGTCGCCGTGTTTCATCTCGCGCCGTTGCCGGTCGCGGCGAATGTCGTCACGATGATGATACTTGCCAATGCCGCGCTGCTGGTGCGCCGCGTGCCGGCCTTGCCGCGCAGCCTGCTCGCGCCGTCGTATGGCAGCAGCCTCGTCGGCGTCGCGATCGGCGCGTGCCTGCTGGCGTGGCTGTCGGACAACGCGATCGGCGTGGTGCGCTTCGCGCTCGGCGTGGCGATTCTGGCGTGCAGCGTGCTGCTGGTCGTGCAGACGAAGCCGCGCGCGCAACTCGGCTCGACCGGCAGTTTCGTGTTTTACGGCTGTATTTCGGGCGTGATGGGCGGCGTGTTCGCGAGCGCCGGTCCGCCGATGGTGTTTCATCTGTATCGCCAGCCGCTCGATCGCATCGTCGTGCGCGATACGCTGGTGCTGCTGTTCGCGATCAATGCCGTGCTGCGGCTCATCATCGTGCTGGCCCAGCACCGTTTCGACGCGGCTTCGGTGGCGTTGAGCCTCGAGGCGCTGCCGGTCGTGCTGGTCGTCACCTGGCTCGCGCGCCGGTATCCGCCGAACTGGTCGCCGGTCGCGGTGCGCCGCGTCGTATTCGTGCTGCTGGCGATCGCGGGCGGCAGCCTCGTCGCGCCGGCCATCACCGGCGCCGGCGCGGCGGCGCACGCCAAGACGGCGGCGCTTATCTATCAATCTGGCAATTTCACGGCTTGAACATGGTGCAACGAAAACTCAAACAACTCAGCGAATTGCGCAGCCAGCGCTGGCTCGCGCCCGACGACATGCGTTCGTTCGCGCATCGTCAGCGCCTGCAGCAGATGGGGTTGCGCCGCGAGGAATTCATGTCGCGCCCGGTGATCGGCATCATCAATACGTGGAGCGACCTGTCGCCGTGCCATGCGCATTTGCGCGAGCGCGCCGAAGCCGTCAAGCGCGGCATTCTCCAGGCGGGCGGCATGCCGTTCGAACTGCCGGCGATGTCGCTCGGCGAAGTGATGGTCAAGCCGACCACGATGATCTACCGCAATTTTCTCGCGATGGAAACCGAGGAATTGCTGCGCTCGCTGCCGATCGACGGCGCGGTGCTGATGGGAGGCTGCGACAAGACCACGCCCGGTTTGATGATGGGCGCGTTGTCGGCCGACCTGCCGTGCATCTTCGTGCCGGCCGGCCCGATGCTCAGCGACCGGCATCGCGGCCAGGCGGTCGGCGCGGGCACGCACACGAAGAAGTTCTGGGACGAATACGTGGCCGGCAATATCGAGCAGCCCGAATGGATTTCGCTCGAAGCACGCATGACGCGCGCGCCCGGCACCTGCAACACGATGGGCACGGCCAGCACGATGACCTCGATCGTCGAGGCGATGGGCTTCACGCTGCCGGGCGCGACGAGCATTCCGGCGATGGACGCCTCGCATACGCGGATGTGCTCCGCGAGCGGCGAGCGCATCGTCGGGATGGTCTGGGAAGACCTGAAACCGAGCCGCTTCTTCACCCGCGAGTCGGTCGAGAACGGCATCGTGACCTACATGGCGCTGGGCGGTTCGACGAACGCGGCAATTCATACGATTGCGATCGCCGGACGCGGCAACGTGCCGCTCACGCTCGATGACATCGAGCGCGTCGGCAAGCGCATTCCGGTGCTGGCCGACGTGTTTCCGTCCGGCCAGCGGCTCATGGAAGACTTCTATTACGCGGGCGGCATCCCGGCGTTGCTGGGCGTCGTGAAGGCGCATCTGTCGCTCGACTGCATGACCGTCACGGGCGCGACGCTCGGCGAAAACCTCGCGCGCATCGAAGCGGGGCAGCGTCCGCAGGGCGAGGACGCGATCCGGCCGCTGACCGATCCCGTCAGCGAGCGCGGGGCGCTCGGCGTGCTGCGCGGCAATCTCGCGCCGGACGGCGCGGTCATCAAGCCGAGTTCGGCAAGCCCGCATCTGATGAAGCATCGCGGGCGCGCGCTCGTGTTCGATTCGATCGCCGAGATGAACGCGAAGATTCACGACCCCGAACTCGACGTCGACGCGGACACGGTGCTGGTGCTGCGTGGCGGTGGCCCGGTCGGCGCGCCGGGCATGCCCGAGTGGGGCAATCTGCCGATTCCGAAGAAGCTGCTCGCGGCCGGCGTGCGCGACATGGTGCGCATCTCGGATGCGCGCATGAGCGGCACCCACTACGGCACCTGCGTTCTGCACGTCGCGCCCGAAGCGGCGGCGGGCGGACCGCTCGCGCTGATCCGCACCGGCGACACGATCGAACTCGACGTGGAAGCCGGCCGCCTCGACGTGCTGCTCGCCGACGACGAACTGGCGCGCCGCCGCGCCGACTGGCGCGCGCCGCCGAAGCCGCGCAAGCGCGGCTATATCCGCCTGTACGTGGAGCAGGTCTCGCAGGCGGACAAGGGCTGCGACTTCGACTTTCTGACGGGTTTCGAAGAGCCCGTCGAGCCACCCATTTTCTAGGACCGTACATGATGAGCAACCGAAGCAGGCAGGACCCGTCGCGCAATGCGTTTCGCGACGCGCTCACGCGCACCGCGGACAGCACGATGCGCGCGCATCCGCTCGGCACCTGGCTGATGTCCGGCGCAGCGTCGACCGCCGAGGCGCTCGGCCACGCCGGTTTCGACTGGCTGCTGATCGACATGGAGCACGCGCCGCTCGAATTCACCGACGTGCTGCATATGCTGCAAGCCGTCGAATGCGGCGGCGCGGCGTCGATCGTGCGACTCGCGCGTAACGACGCGACCCTCGCGAAGCGGGCGCTCGACATGGGCGCGGCCACGCTGATGTTCCCCTATGTGCAGAGTCCCGAAGAGGCGCGCGCGGCCGTCGCGTCGATCAAGTTCCCGCCGCTCGGCACGCGCGGTTTCGCGGCGATGCATCGCGCGAGCCGCTATGGCACCTGGAGCGAGTTCGGCAAGCGCGCCAACGAGGCGACCGCCTGCATCGTGCAGCTCGAAACGCCCGAGGCGATTACGCGGCTCGAAGAGATCGCGGCGGTGCCCGGCGTCGACGCGCTGTTCGTCGGGCCCGGCGATCTGTCGGCGGCGATGGGCAAGATCGGCAATCTGGCCGATGCGGACGTGCGCGCCGCGCTGGCCGATTGCGCGCGCCGGGCCAACGCGATCGGCATGCCGATCGGCATCGTCGGGCCGACGCCGGAGATGGTCAGCGAGTTCGTCGCGATGGGCTACGACTACGTGGCGATCGCGTCCGACCTCGGGATGATGATGCGCCAGGCCGGTGCCTTTATCGCCGCGCTGGACAAGGTTCAGGTCAGCACCAACGCGGGCGGGCCGTACTAACCATGCCAGGCACTCTGGAACTGTTCGCGCTGCGTAGCGACGCATGGCAGCTGCGCATCGCGCCGTCGCTCGGCGGCTCGATCGTCGATGCGCGCTGGCATGGCCGCGACGTGCTGCGCCCGATGCCGGATGCCGAGCTTTCGGCATGCAACGTGCGCAAGAGCGCGTGCTATCCGCTCGTGCCGTTTTCGAATCGCATCGCGTTCGGTGCGTTTCGTGTCGGCGATGCGCAGTACACGTTGACGAATAATCTCGCCGGGATACAGCACGCGATTCATGGCGTCGGTTTTCAGCGGCCATGGCAGGTGAGCGCGAGCGAGGCGAGCGCGCTCGACATGCGGCTCGCACACACGCCCGACGAACACTGGCCGTTCGCATTCGACGCGCGGCAGCGCATCGAGATCGACGGCGACGTGCTGCGGCTGAGCCTGCGCATCACCAATACCGGCGCCGAGAGCGCGCCGTGCGGCGCGGGCTGGCATCCGTTTTTTCCGCTCGATACAGCGGCCGGGCCGACCACGCTCGCGACCGGATGGGCCGCGATGCTGGTCACCGACGCCGACGATCTGCCGTGCGCGAGCGTGCCGCCGCCCGCGTTCGGTGCGCTCGACGACACCGTCGTCGACAACTGCTTTACCGGCTGGAGCGGCGCCGCGACGATCGACACGCCGCATCACCGGATCGCGATCGAAGCGGGCGACACGCTGCGCTGCGCCGTGCTGTTTCGCCCGGCCGGACAGACGTTTTTTGCCTTCGAGCCGGTGAGCCATTCGAACAACGCGTTGAACGGCAACGAGCCGCCGATGCACGTGCTCGCGCCCGGCGACACGCTCGAGGCGCACATGTCGATCGCATTGCAGGCGCTTTCCCCCACCTGCGCCGCTACGTCCGCCAACAGGAGACAAGCATGAATTCAAACCGTCCGCTGTATCCGGCGCTTGCCGGACAGGTGACGTTCATATCGGGCGGCGCGTCGGGCATCGGCGCGGCTCTCGTCGAAGCGTTCTGGGAGCAGGGCGCGCAGGTCGCCTTCTGCGATCTCGACGAAGAAGCCGGCCATGCGCTGTGCGAGCGCCTCGGCAACGCGGCGCCGGGCGCGGCGGTCGAGCGCCTGCGCCCGTGGTTCGCGCGCTGCGACGTGCGCGACATCGACGCCTATCGCGCGGTGCTCGACGTGGCGGCGCGCCAGCTCGGGACGATCCGCACGCTGGTCAACAACGCGGGCCGCGATACGCGCCATGCGCTCGACGAGCTGTCGGTCGAGATGTGGCACGAGATGCTGGCCGTCAATCTGACGCACCACGTGTTCGCGACGCAGCGCGTGGCGGCCGGCATGCGTGAGGCGGGCGGCGGTTCGATCATCAATCTCGGCTCGATTTCGTGGTTGCGCGGGCGTCCCAATCTGATCGGCTATACGGCTTCGAAGGCCGCGATTTCGGGGATTACGCGCACGCTCGCGCGCGAACTCGGCGAGCACGGCATCCGCGTCAACGCGGTGTTGCCGGGCGCGGTCGTTACGCCACGGCAAACGGCGCTGTGGCGTGATCCGGCCGCCGATCAGCAGTTTCTGGATTTGCAGTGTCTGAAATATCGCGTCGTGCCCGAGCATGTCGCGGACGCTGCGTTGTTTCTCGCAAGCCCGCAGGCGATGGCGATCACGGGACAGAACCTGGTCGTCGACGCGGGACTCGCTCAGGTGTCGGTAGTCGGATAGGAGGGTAGCGGCGGTTCCCGTGCGTTCAACAGGTAAGCAAACCCGAAGTAAAAAAATAAACATCTCTGGAGATCTCTGATGCTTTACATGAAAAAGCGCCTGAAAAAGGGCGCGCGGGTACGCTCGTGCCTGCGAAATGGATTGATGTTCTCAGCGCTTGCCGTGACAGGGCATTCGACCGCGTGGGCGCAATCGACGCTCACGCTGTACGGGATCGTCGATTCGGCCTTGCAGTACGGAAAATTCAACGACACCGTCGGCCCGACGCTGATGGCGGCGAGCGGCAACCTGCAGGCATCGCGCTTCGGCTTTCGCGGCAGCGAGGACCTGGGCGGCGGCTACCGGGCGAACTTCCAGCTCGAAACCGGCTTCAACACCTATACCGGTGTGGCCGGCGGCTCGACGCTGTTCAACCGTGGCGCGTCGGTAGGTCTGTCGAGCACGAAGTACGGCAGCGTCGATGCGGGCTACATGTATCTGCCGATTTACTGGGTGTTTCTGGCTTCGGACGTCGCAACGTACGGGCTCTCGAATCCGGCCGCGATCATGTCGCTGGAGCATTCGTCGACGCTCGGCAAGTCGGGCACGGGCGGCTTCTATCCGAACGCCGTGCGTTATCGCACGCCGAACTACTACGGTCTGTCGAGTGAAATCGGTTATTCGTTCGGCTCGCAAAACGCCTCGGGGCAGACGGCCGACGGCCGCAACGTCGGCATGAACGTGATGTACCAGCGCTTCGGCATGATGCTCGGCTACGCGGTCAATCGCTACCAGTACTACGCGAATGCGACCACGCTGACGCCGTCGTCGCAACTGACGCAGGTCGTTGCCGCGACGTATGGCTACGGCGGTAATTTCATCGGCGCCAACTACGTCTATTCGAAGCGTACCGATTCGACCAACTGGTTTGCGTCCGCGTTTATGGTCAACGCGAAGATTCCGGCGGGGCATGGCGACATCGAACTCGGTGTCGCGCGACGCATCCAGAACGCCGACGCGCGGGCGATGGCGTACAACGTGGGCTATGTGTATTTCCTGTCGAAGCGCACGCAGCTGTATGGCTATGCCTCGATGATTTCGAACAATAGCCATTCGAATCAAGGTTTCGGGCTGCTTAACCCGAACTATGCGACGGTTACGCCGGGCTTCGATCCGTGGGTGGTGACGGCCGGCTTGCGCACGTCTTTCTGAGTTCGCATGCGCCGAGCGAAGTCGCGACGACACGCGCAACGCGCATCGAATCGTTTTTATCAAGCAAGGAGAATTGTATGAATGCACCGCTTAGATACGGCGTGATCGGCGCCGGGATGATGGGACAGGAACACCTGCGCAATATCGCGCTGCTGCCGAACGCGATCGTGACGGCCCTGGCCGACCCGCATGCCGAATCGATTGCCGGCGCGAAGCAGGCGGCCGGGCGTGACGACGTGAAGGTGTTCGCGGACTATCGCGATCTGCTTGCCAGCGACGCCTGCGACGTGCTCGTCGTGGCGACGCCGAACGATACGCATCGGGCCGTGCTCGACGATATTTTCGCTGCGCCGAAGGCTTTCCCGACGCTGGTCGAAAAGCCGCTGTGCACGTCGATGGACGATTGCCGGCATCTGGCCGCCGCCGCGAAGGCGCATCGCGCGCCGCTGTGGGTCGGCATGGAGTATCGCTACATGCCGCCGATGACGGCGATGATCGACGAAATCCGCGCGGGCACGATCGGCGATTTGCGGATGTTCTCGATTCGCGAGCATCGCCATCCGTTCCTGACCAAGGTCGGCGACTGGAATCGCTTCTCCGAGCGCACGGGCGGCACGCTGGTCGAGAAGTGCTGCCACTTCTTCGACCTGATGCGTCTCGTCGTCGGCGACGAAGCCGTGCGCGTGTTCGCCTCGGGCGGCGCCGACGTCAACCATCGCGACGAGCGCTATGACGGCAAGACGCCCGACATCATCGACCACGCCTATGTGATCGTCGAATTCGCGAGCGGCCGGCGCGCGAGCCTCGACCTCTGCATGTTCGCGGACGGCGAGTATTGGCAGGAAGTCTTTGGCGCGGTCGGCGACAAAGGTAAGGTGGAGTGTCTCGTGCCGGGCGCGGGCAAGCACTGGCCCGGACGCGGCGAGCAGCAGGCCGAACTGGTGGTGAGCCCGCGCAATCCGAAGGGTCCGGTGCGGCGCACGGTCGAGGTCGACGAGAAATTGCTCAGCATCGGCGCGCATCATGGCTCGACGTATTTCGAGCATCTCGGTTTCCAGCGCGCCGTGCTCGACGGCACGCCGGTCGAAGTATCGCTGCAGGACGGTTTGAAGGCGGTGATGATCGGCCTGGCGGCGGAGCAGTCCATCAAGGAAAATCGCGTGATCGAGATTCCGAAGCTGGATTGAGGCTGTGCATTGCGGCTGTGAATCGTGGCTTTAAATCGTGGCTGTAAAGCGCGGCCATGAAGTGCGGCCGCGAATTGAAGCCATGAAAGGGCAGTCGTCATCTCGTTGACCAGGCCGCGCGGGCGCGGGTGCTGCACAGGCGTCCGCGTCCGCCGTTTCGTTACCCGGTGATCAATTCAGGTGAATGGAAATAGCCGATGACTCAAATTTTGCGCTGGGGCGTATTGGGCGCCGCGAAAATTGCCGACAAGCGCGTGGTGCCCGCGATCCGGAATTCCGGCAACGCCCGCGTCACGGCCGTCGCGAGCCGGGATGCCGCGCGCGCGCAAGCATTCGCGCGGCAGCATCAGATCGATCAGGTGCTCGACACATACGAAGCGGTGGTCGACAGCGCTGACGTCGACGCCATTTATATTCCGCTGACGACGGCACATCACTTCGAGTGGTGCAAGAAAGCGCTGGCGGGCGGCAAGCACGTGCTCTGCGAAAAGCCGATCGCGCTGCGAGCGGACGAGGTTCGCGAACTCATCGCATTGCGCGACGCGACAGGCCTCGTGTGCGCCGAGGCGTTCATGGTCGCGCACCATCCGCAATGGGCGTTCGTTCGCGACAGTCTCGCGCAGGGCCTGTTGGGGGAACTGAAGCGCGTCGAAGGCTGCTTCACCTATTTCAACGACGATCCCAACGCATTCAGAAACAACCGCGAACTCGGCGGTGGCGGCGTGCGCGACATCGGCGTCTATCCGGTGGTCACGACGCGCCTCGCAACCGGGCTGGAACCGACTGCGGTACACGCGGACGTGGCGATCGATCCACGTTTCGGCACCGATTGCTATGCGAACGGCACGCTGGAGTTTCCCGGCTTCTCGATGCAGTTCTACTGCGGAACCCAGCTGGCGCGTCGGCAGCAGATGGCGTTTCACGGCACCCATGGCTGGATGAGTCTCGATGCGCCGTTCAATCCGGGTGTCTATGGACCGGCCGTGGTGCGGCATCGCGACGACAGGACGGGCGAGAGCCACGTCACCACGTTTGCGGAAGTCGATCAGTATCAGTTGATGGTCGAGGATTTCGCGAGGACGGTATTCGGCGAGCAGCAGGACGTGGCCTTTTCGCTCGAAAGTTCGCTGAACAACCAGCTGATCATCGATCAGATCCTCGCCTAGCCGTGCAGGCCGCACACCCGGCGTGGCGCGCGAATGCCCACGGGCTTGCGCCGCTCCGCTTATCCGCTGAAAGAGAAAGCGTCTCATGACCGCTCCGTTGCAAATCGGCCTGATCGGCTACGGCTTTTCCGGCCAGATCTTTCACGCACCCGTGATCGCGCATAGCGGCGCGGCACGACTTGCCGCGATTGCGACGAGCCAGCGCGAACGCGCCGGCGCGGACCATCCCGGCGCGGCGATCGTTCCCGATCTCGACGCGCTGCTTTCGCTCGACGCCGTCGAATGTGTCGTGATCGCGACGCCCAATGACACGCACTACGACCTCGCGCGCCGCACGCTCGAGCACGGCAAGCACGTGCTCGTCGACAAGCCGGTCACGCTCACCGCCGAAGAGGCGCGCACGCTCGCGGCCATCGCGAAGCAGCGTGGCCTCGTGTTCGCGCCGTTTCACAACCGCCGCTGGGACGGCGACTTCCTCACCGTGCGCGAACTGATCGCGAGCGGAGAGCTTGGCCGCATCACTCGCTACGAGTCGCATTTCGACCGCTTTGGCCTGGGCACGCGCCAGGCCGCCGCGCGCAGCGGCGGCCTGCTTTATGGTCTCGGCCCGCATCTGATCGACCAGACGCTCGCGCTGTTCGGCGCGCCCGAATCGGTCACCGCGTTCGTCCAGACGCGCCGCGAGCACGCGGGTGCGCCCGACTACGCTCATCTCGTGCTGCGCTATCCGACACACGACGCCGTGCTGCACGCAAGCGCGCTCGCCACGTATGCGCCGCGCTGTGCGATTCACGGCACGCGCGGCAGTTATCTACAGCACGGATTCGACGCGCAGGAAGCGCAGCTCAAGGCCGGCTTGTACCCGGGACAGCCCGGCTTCGGTGCCGGCAACGAGGCTGGCCGGTTGCAGGTGTGGCGCGACGACGGCCCGCCGGCTGAGCGTGAGGTGCCCAACGCCGCCGGTAATTACGCGGATCTGTATCGCGCACTCGCCGCAGCAATCCGCGAAGGCAAGCCGTTTCCGGTGAGCCCGCGGGACATCATCGATGTCATGACGTTGATCGAACTCGCGATGCAAAGCGCGACGGAAGGCCGTACGCTGCCATTCGTGCCGTCGTTCTGAAGTGGCTCTTGCATGGGTGTTTTCCCGCTTCGAGATCTAACGATGCACGTGGGTTATATGTGACGGTCGGGAGTCCACCGGCTACGAAAACTTTGCCGACTTTATATATTTGCGGCGTGTTCATGAGAAAGGGCAGTACCTTTTGTGCGCACCTGGTTGCCGGAAGTGTGCACGAAGATAAGGGCCAGTGTGCCGAATCCATGAGGGGAGCCGCATTTCGCGACAGAGTGTGTTGGATAGCCGCAGCCGACGAGCCAGGTGGTCCGGGTGGTGAAGTGCGCTTGATGCGAAAGAATTCTTACATCAGCATTACGTGCGGCTAGAAAGCAAAAAGCCCAGCCGGTGAGGGCTGGGCTTTTTGCTTGAATCTGTTGGTGCCGGAAAGAGGAATCGAACCCCCGACCTTCGCATTACGAATGCGCTGCTCTACCGTCTGAGCTATTCCGGCATCGGAGAAACGAGATTATAGGGACTAGTTCACTAACTTGGCAAGTCCCCCGAGGCACTTTATTTCGAGATCACTGCTTTGCTTCGAGGTGGTAGCGGGTCACGCGATCGACCTCGTTCTTCGAGCCGAGAAACACCGCGACGCGCTCATGCAGGCTCTTCGGCTGGATGTCGAGAATGCGCTTTTCGCCATTGGTCGCCGCGCCGCCCGCCTGCTCGACGATGAACGCCATCGGATTGGCTTCGTACATCAGGCGCAGCTTGCCCGGCTTGTCGGGCGTGCGCTTGTCGGCCGGATACATGAATACGCCGCCGCGATTCAGGATACGGTGCACGTCGGCCACCATCGACGCGATCCAGCGCATGTTGAAGTCGGCCTGGCGCGGACCTTCGCTGCCCGCCTTCAGCTCGCCGATGTACTGCTGTACCGGCGCATACCAATGACGCTCGTTCGACGCATTGATCGCATACTCGCGCGTCTCGACAGGAATGCGCATATTGCTTTGCGTGAGCACCCACGAGCCGAGTTCGCGGTCGAGCGTAAAGCAGTTCACGCCGTTGCCGGTGGTCAGCACCAGCACGGTTTGCGGGCCGTACACCGCGTAGCCTGCCGCAACCTGCTGCGTGCCCGGCTGCAGGAACGACTGCTCGGTTGCCTGCTGGCCGTCCGGGCAGCGCAGCACCGAGAAAATCGTGCCGATCGACACGTTGACGTCGATGTTCGACGAACCATCGAGCGGATCGAACACCAGCAGATATTCGCCCTTCGGATAGTTGGCGGGAATCGGGAAGAACTGTTCCATCTCCTCGGAGGCCATGCCGGCGAGGTTGCCGCCCCATTCGTTCGCATCGAGGAGGATTTCGTTCGACAGGATATCGAGATTCTTCTGCACCTCGCCCTGGACATTCTCACTGCCGGCCGAGCCGAGCGCATCGCCGAGCGCGCCCTTGCTGACGTGGTAGCTGATCGCCTTGCAGGCACGCGCGACGACTTCGATCAACAGGCGCAGGTCGGCGGGCAGGTTGTTCGTTTCGCGCTGCTGCTCGATCAGGTACTTCGAGAGAGTGGTACGACGTTGCAAGGACATTGCTGTACTCCGGGAAGGCTAATGAATAGTGGGATTTTAACCGCTCGACGTGTCGGTTCCGTGGTTTTGACCGCGCTCGGCATCGATCGGCGCCGCCGCGCCCCGCGGCGCCCGTGCACCGGTTCGCGCGGTATCGCGCATCCCATTGATTGCGCGCGAAAAAAAGCCGGCCACGCGGGCCGGCTTTGCAGGGCGGGATCAAAGCGCAGCGGCTGCCCCACTCAGATGAGCATCATGCCAACGCCTTTTCGACGATCTCGCGCACGTCGCGCGATTTCACCTGCGCGGCGACTTTTTCCAGCGCCGCGCGCATCTGGTCGCGCAGCGCCGGCGTGAAGCGCCGCCACAATTCGAGCGAGCGCGCGAGACGGGCGGCCACCTGCGGATTGAGCGCGTCGAGCGCGATCACCTGTTCGGCCCAGAACGCGTAGCCCGAGCCGTCTTCGGCATGGAACTGCGCCGGGTTCGCCGCGCAGAAGCTGAAAATCAGCGAGCGCGCGCGGTTCGGGTTCTTCAGGTTGAAGGCCGGATGCGTCATCAGTTGGCGCACCGTGTCGATCACCGGATGCTGCGGGTTGCCGCGCTGCGTGGCCTGCAATGCGAACCACTTGTCGATGACGAGCGGTTCCTTCTCGAAGCGCCGGTAGAAGTCGCCGAGCGCGCGCTGCGCGTCGGCGCTGCCGCCTTGCGACGCGGCCGCGTTGAGCAGCGCGGACACTGCCGCCGCGCGGTCGGTCATGTTGTTGGCGGCTTCATATTGCGCGGCGGCGAGGCTCACGGCCTGGGCCGGATCGTCGAGCTCGGTCAGATACGACAGCGCGAGATTTTTCAGCGCCCGATGACCGGCCGCCTCCGGCGTCGCTTCATAAGCGCCCGGCGTGCGATGCTGCTCGTACACCTTCAGCCATTCGTCGCGCAATGCATTGGCGAGGCGCTTGCGCACGAACTGCCGCGCGGCGTGAACCGCGGCCGGATTCGATTCGGCCATCTGCTCGGCCAGATACGCTTCCGACGGCAGCATCAGCGCGAGTTCACGGAACGCCGGCGACAGCGTTTCGTCGGTCAGCACGCGCGCGAACGCGGCGACCACCGAATCGTCGAGCTGCAGCGGCGCGCCCGTGGCCGCGCGCCCGGCGAGTGCGAGCAGCTCACGCGTGGCGAGCCGCTGACCGGCTTCCCAGCGGTTGAACGGATCGCTGTCGTGCGCGAGCAGGAATGCGAGCTGGTCGGCAGGGTAGTCGTATTCGACGATCACCGGCGCCGAGAAATTGCGCAGCAGCGACGGCAGCGGCTCCTCGCCGACCTGCACGAACGTGAAAGTCTGTTCGCTCTGCGTAAATTCGAGCACGCGCGTGGTCGTTGCCGACGGCTGCGCCTCGCCCTCGAGCTGCAACGGCAGATCGCGGCCGTCCTTGCCGATCAGGCCGATCGCGAACGGGATCAGCAGCGCTCCCTGCTGCGTTTCGCGCGCGGCCGGCGCGGCGTCGCCGTAGCCCTGGCGCAGCGTCACGCTGTAACGCTGCTGCGCCGCGTCGTAACGGGTGCGCACCGACACGCGCGGCGTGCCGGCCTGGCTGTACCAGCGCTCGAACTGCGCGAGGTCGCGGCCGTTCGCATCGGCGAGCGCGTGGCGGAAGTCGTCGCAGGTCACCGCCTGGCCGTCGTGGCGCTCGAAGTACAGGTCCATGCCCTTGCGAAAGCCGTCGCGGCCGAACAGCGTCTGATACATCCGCACGACTTCCGAGCCTTTTTCGTAGACCGTCATCGTGTAGAAGTTGTTGATCTCGACGTAGCTCTCCGGGCGCACCGGGTGCGCCATCGGACCCGCGTCCTCGGCGAACTGCATCTGCCGCAGCACCCGCACGTCCTCGATGCGCTTGGTCGCGCGCGCGGCGGCGTCGCTGCCGCCGGCGTCGCCCGCCGCCATGTCGGCCGAGAACTCCTGATCGCGGAACACCGTCAGGCCTTCCTTCAGGCTCAGCTGGAACCAGTCGCGGCAGGTCACGCGGTTGCCGGTCCAGTTATGGAAGTACTCGTGGCCGACCACCGCCTCGATGTTCGCGAAGTCGGTATCGGTCGCGGTTTCGGGGTTCGCCAGCACGTACTTCGTGTTGAAGATGTTGAGCCCCTTGTTTTCCATCGCGCCCATGTTGAAATCGCTGACCGCGACGATCATGAAGCGGTCCAGATCGAGTTCGAGCCCGAAGCGCGCCTCGTCCCAGCGGATCGAGTGGATCAGCGAATCCATCGCGTGACGGGTCTTGTCGAGATCGTGCGGCTCGACCCACACCTGCAGCAGCTTTTCCTTGCCGGAGCCGCTCGTCACGCGTTCTTCGAGCGCGACCAGCTTGCCCGCGACCAGCGCGAACAGATAGCTCGGCTTTTTGAACGGATCTTCCCAGCGCGCGAAATGGCGGCCCTCGGGCAGGTCGCCTTGTTCGAGCAGATTGCCGTTGGACAACAGCACCGGATAGTCGGCCTTGCTCGCGCGCAGCGTGACGGTGAAGCTCGCCATCACGTCGGGGCGGTCGAGGAAGTAGGTGATGCGGCGAAAGCCCTCGGCTTCACACTGTGTAAAGAAGTTGCCGCTCGATACATACAGGCCCGACAGCGTGGTGTTTTGCGCCGGATTGCAGATGCTGGTGAGCGTCAGTTCGAAGCTGTCCGGCACGTTGTCGAGCAGCAGTCCATGCTCGTGCGGATGCGCATTCGGAAACGGCTTGCCGTCGATTTCCGCGCTGACGAATTCGAGCTGTTCGCCCATCAGTTCGAGGTGCGCGGCGCGCGATGCATCCGGGTTGCGGCGCACGCGCATCGTGTTCCTGACGACCGTGCGTTCGGGGACCAGATCGAACTCCAGCGCGACGGTGTCGATCAGGAAGGCGGGCGGCGCGTAATCGGCGCGGCGGATCACATTGGGTGTTGCGGTATCGGCCATGGCGTTCTGTGGTGGAGGACTCGATCGGTCGCGCGCAAACGGCGCGCGAGCCGGGCTTGTCGACCCATTGTACAAAGGCTCGGCCGATCGTGCGGAGCGAAACCGGCGGCGCTGGCGGGGCCGGCGTGGCCGCCGCCGCATTCGGGCATGGCGCGGTGGAATCCGGTGGCAGAACCTTTTACCTGATGGTGCAGTCAGCGTAATATCGGGCGCCCGCGCTCGCCGGCGATGATGGGCGCGGCAGAAGTCCATGACCGGCCGAATCAGCCGCTCGAACCAGCCGGCCGAATCACGGAATAATCGTAGTCAGTCCACGTTTAACCGAAGCAATCCCGAAGCAATCCCGACGCGTCACGAGGTAGACCATGAACATCGATCGATGGACCCGCCGCATCGCGCTGCTGTTCGCCGCGCTGACGGTGCTGCTGTCCGGCTGCACGACCTACGTGACGACCCAGGTTACCGCGTTCTCGGCCTGGAACGGTAGCGACGCGACTCTTACCTATGCGTTCACGCGGCGCCAGGATCAGCAGAACAATCTCGAACTGAGCGCCTACGAGCGGATCGTCGCGAGCGAGCTCGCCGTGCATGGTTTTCGCGAAGTCGCTCGCGACGACGCCCGTTATCTGGTCGAACTCGCGTATGGAATCCGTTCGGACATCGTGACCGTCGCCGAGCCGGTCTACTACAACCCGTGGCCGGGTCCTTACTGGGGACGCCCGTTCGATCCATGGGGACCATGGGGGCCGTTCCCGGCCACCTATGTGAATCAGAGCTATCCGGTGTTTACGCATCTGCTCGGCATCCGGATCACCGGGCGCGCGAGCGGCAAGGAGGTCTACAACGTGAGCGCGCGCAATTTCGGCGGCGAGTCGTCGTTGGTCAGGGCGATGCCGTATCTCGCGCGCAGCGCGTTGGCTGATTTCCCGCTCGGCAATGGCGCCGTGCATACGGTGAAGATTCCGCTCGGCAACGCTGGCCCGCCGGTGAGTGAAGTGTCGCTGCCCGCTTCGCCCGCCCCGGCCTCGGCACCGGCCGCCGCATCGGCGGCGAAGGGGGCGATGTAGATAGGGCAACCGGTTTGCCGGCCCTTGGCCCCTGGCCGCCGCCGCGAGGCCGGCGCGGGTAACCCGCCTAGAGTCCCACGCCCAGCAACGCCATCGCGCCGAGCACGACGAACATCACCGCCGCGATGCCGTGCACGAGTTTAGTCGGCAGCCGATGCGCGAAGCGGTCGCCGAGGAGGATCGCCGGCACGTTGGCGATCATCATGCCGAGCGTCGTGCCGGCCACCACGCTGAAGAAATCGTGAAAGCGCGCGGCGAGGGCGACTGTCGCGATCTGCGTCTTGTCGCCCATTTCCGCGATGAAGAAGGTCACGACGGTCGCGCCGAACACGCCGAAATGCGTGCGGCTGGTGTTGGCTTCCTCGTCGTCGAGCTTGTCGGGCACCAGAATCCACAGGCCCATGCCGATAAACGACGCGGCCAGCGCCCAGCGCATGATGGTTGGCGTCAGCAGCGAGCCGAGCCACGCACCGAGCGCGCCCGCGCCCGCATGGTTGATCAGCGTCGCGGTGAGCACGCCGAGAATGATCGGCACCGGTTTGCGATAGCGTGCGGCCAGCACGAGCGACAGCAGTTGTGTCTTGTCGCCGATCTCGGCGAGCGCGACCGCTCCGGTCGAAATAAGAAAAGCGTGATTCACGTTGAATGAATTCCCCGGGCCGAAGATGAACGAGCGACGACCCACGACACGCCGGGCCCTGTTACGGCGCGTGGTGGATCATCGGTCTCGCCAGGCCAGAGGCTGCGGCTGCCATGGCCGTCCCGGCCAAGTCTGTTGACAGGCACCCCCGCGAGCCACCCATGCGACGCACCGGCAAAACGCGGTGCGCACGGGCCGCGGGGCGGCTACTCCCCAATGAGGGGCGGAGTATAACAGGCCGCGGCTCGGAGCCGCATCGAGGCCCGTATCCCGGTTCACACCCCAGCGCCGCGCCGACACCGCCCGCCCGGTTCAGGCCGCGATCTTCGCCCGCCCCGGCACATGCGGCCGGGCATCGTCGCGCCGATGCACGCGTTTGCCCGCCGCGTACGTCTCATATACCGCGCGGTCGTCGCCGAGCAGCGCGAACGCGAACAGCAGTTCCTCCAGCGATTCGCGCCGCGCGGTGCGCCGCGCGAGCAGCGGCGTTGCCTGCGGATCGAGCACGACGAAGTCCGCTTCCGAGCCCGCCTTCAGCGTGCCGACCCGGTCGGCGAGATCGAGCGCTTCGGCCGCGCCCGCGGTCGCGAGCCAGAACATGCGCGTCGCCGTCAGATGATGGCCGCCGAGCCGCGCGACCTTGTGCGCTTCGTTCATCGTCTGCAGCATCGAGAACGACGTGCCGCCGCCGACGTCGGTCGCCAGTGCGATCGGCATGCCGGCCGCGTCGGCCTTGTCGAAGTCGAACAGGCCGCTGCCGAGGAACAGGTTCGAGGTCGGGCAGTGCGACGCCACCGAGCTGGTTTGCGCCATGCGCTTGCGGTCTTCGTCGTCGAGATGGATGCAATGGCCATACACCGCGCGGCGGCGCAGCAGCCCGTAGTGATCGTAGATATCGAGATAGCTGCGGTGGCCGGGGAACAGATCGGCGACCCATTTCACCTCGTCGGTGTTTTCCGCGACGTGGCTCTGGATGAACACGTCCGGATGCTGGCGCGCGAGCACGCCGCACGCTTCGAGCTGCGCTTCGCTCGAGGTCGGCGCGAAGCGCGGCGTGAGCGCATACATCTGCCGGCCGCGGTTGTGCCAGCGGCCGATCAGCTCGGCGCTGTCGTCGTAGCCCGATTGCGCGGTGTCGCGCAGAAACTCGGGGCAATGGCGGTCCATCAGCACCTTGCCCGCGACCATGCGCAGATTGCGCGCCTCGCTTTCGGCAAACAGCGCATCGGCGGATTCCTTATGCACCGTGCAGTAGACGAGCGCGGTCGTGGTGCCGCAGGCCAGCAGCTCGTCGACGAAAAAGCTCGCGGTGTCGCGCGCATGGTCGACATCGGCGAAGCGGCGCTCGGTCGGGAACGTGTACGTGTCGAGCCACGGCAGCAGTCCCGGCGCCGGCGACGCGATCATGTCGGTCTGCGGATAGTGGATGTGCGTATCGATGAAGCCCGGCACGATCAGCTTGTCGCGACGGTCCTCGACGCGCGTGCCGGGCGCGAGCCGGGGCGCGAGCAGCGCGTACGCGTCGGCCGCGACCACGCGGCCGTCTTCGACGATCAGCAGACCGTCCTCGTGGAATACCGCCGCGTTGGGCGCGTGCGCGGGATCGCCGTTGAAGGTCAGCAGTTGCGCGCGGAACGCGGATTGCGCCGCTGGCGCGGTGTGAGCCGTCTGAGTCATGGAAAAGCTGTCTCCGAATGTTAAAAGCTGCGCGACGGTCGCTGCCGGCTTCGTTTCGCGCCTGGACTCCCGCGAGCATTCAGCGAGATTCCGCGCGAAGCGAAGCCGCAACCGGCCGCCGCCGGTTGAAACCCGTCAGTGCGGACCGTCCTGCCGCCAGTGCGCGTCGAGCTTTTCGATCAGCATCCGGCGTTCCTCCGGCGTCACGAACGACGCCTCGAAGCCGTTGCGGATGATCGTGTAGACCTCGTCGTCGTTGAGCTTCAGCGCATCGATCGTCGCCAGATAGTTCGCGTTCACGTAGCCGCCGAAGTAAGCCGGATCGTCGGAGTTCACCGTGACCGCGACGCCGCGATCGAGCAGGTCCTTCAGCGTGTGTCGGGTCATGTCGTCGAACACGCACAGCTTCAGGTTCGACAGCGGGCACACCGTCAGCGCGACGCGCGTATCGGCGAGCCGCGTGACGAGCGCCGGGTCTTCGATGCTGCGCACGCCGTGATCGACGCGATCCACCTTCAGCACGTCGAGCGCCTCGTAGATATACGACGGCGGCCCTTCCTCGCCCGCATGCGCGACGAGTTTCAGGCCGAGCGCGCGCGCCTTGGCGAACACGCGCTCGAACTTCGACGGCGGATGGCCGCGCTCCGACGAATCGAGGCCGACGCCGATCAGCCGATGCCTGTACTGCTCGAACAGCGGCAGCGCTTCGTCGAAGGTCGCGAGCGCGTCGTGTTCCGGAAGATGGCGCAAAAAGCACAGAATCAGCCTGCTCGACATGCCGCGCCGTTCCGCGTCCGCGAGCGCGCGTTCGATGCCGGCCACCGCCGTCGCGATGCGCACGCCGCGCTCGGTGTGCGTCTGCGGGTCGAAGAAGATTTCGCTATGAATCACGTTATCGGCCACACAGCGTTCGACATACGCCATCGTCATGTCGTAGAAGTCCTGTTCGTGCAACAGCACGCTCGCGCCCGCGTAGTAGATGTCGAGGAACGACTGCAGATCGGTGAACGCATACGCGGCACGCAGCGCGTCGATCGAGTCGTACGCGAGCTTTACGCCGTTGCGCTGCGCGAGCGCGAAAATCAGTTCGGGTTCGAGCGACCCTTCGATATGGATATGCAGCTCCGCCTTCGGTGCGCGCGCGGTCCGCTCGGCGAGCGTGACTGGTGTAGTGGTGGTATTCATCGTGGTTTGAACTTGTGTGTTGGGGTCAATCCTGGCGCGGCCCTCGCTTCACGCCGTCACGCTGTTTGCGTCGCGTGGCGCGCGGCTCGCGTTTGCCTCGACGGCCTGCAGCACCTGCGCGGCCGCCGAGATCGCAATCACCTCGGGCGACTTGTCGACGATACCGTCGACGCCGAGCGGACATTTCATCCGCGCGATCTGCGACGGATCGATGCCGCGCGCCGCGAGCCGGTGCTCGAACTGCTTGCGCTTGGTATGCGAGCCGATCATGCCGAAGAACGCGAAATCGCCGCGCCGCAGGATGCGCTCGGCCAGTTCGAGATCGCGCGCATGGTTGTGCGTCATCACGACGAAGTACGTGTTCGGCGCGGCCTGATCGATCGCTTCGTCGGGCGCGTCGTTCGGATCGATCGTGAGGTTCGGCGCGTGCAACGTGTCGAGCGGCGGAAACTGCGCGTCGCGTTCATCGACCCAGCGCACCGTGCACGGCAGTGTTGCGAGCACCCGCACGAGCGCCGCGCCGACGTGACCGGCGCCGAACAGCACGAGCGGGAATTCGCCCGGCGCGATCGTCTCGGTCAGAAGCGCGCTGCTGTCGTCGAAGCCGGCGCCGTCCCAGAGCAGGCAGTCGCCCGCCTCGACGCCGGGTTCGGGCTCGGACAGCATCACCGCATCCGGCGAGGGGCCGAATGATACGCTACGCACCGTCGCTTGACCGGCCGCGAGCCGTTTTGCGAGCGACGTGATCCAGCCGAGATCGCCGACGTCGAGCCGTTCGAACGCGAGAATCACCGCACCGCCGCAGCACTGGCCGAGGCTCGGGCCCAGAGCGAAACGTTCGAGCCGGCGCATATGCGCTGCGCGCATGCCGTCGCGCAGCACCTGGCGCGCGGTCTCGATCGCTTTCCATTCGAGATGGCCGCCGCCGATCGTGTGTTTCGCCGCCTCGCGGGTGACGATCATCTTCGTGCCGGCTTCGCGCGGCGCCGAACCTTCGGCGCGCGCGACCGTCACCAGCACGGCGGCATCGCCGTGCGCGAGCAGATGTTGCAGGTCAGTGAGCCAGGCTTGCATCCGGCGGTTCTCCGTACGGGGCCGCGCGGGGTGTCCGCGCGGCGGGTGGGTCAGTGTGGCGGTTCGGCGGCGGCCGGTTGCGCCGGCGCCGCAGGTTCGGCCGCGGCGGCCGCGGTGGCCGATTGCAACGCGTCCAGCGCATCCAGTATCGCCTCGGGCGTGGCCGGCGCGCGCAACGGCGCAGCATGTTGCGCGCCCGGCACCGCCGCGCCGATCGCGTCGCGAATCGCGAGAAACACCGAGAACGGTAGCAGCAACGGCGGTTCGCCGACCGCTTTCGAGCGGAACACGGTCGGCTCCGCGTTGCTGTTTTCATACAGCCGCACGTGAAACGCGGCAGGCGTGTCGCTGACCGCCGGAATCTTGTACGTCGATGGCGCGTGCGTCATCAGACGGCCTTCGCGGTTCCACCATAGCTCTTCACTGGTGAGCCAGCCCATCCCCTGGATGAAGCCGCCTTCGACCTGGCCGAGATCGATCGCCGGATTGATCGATTGACCGGCGTCGTGCAGCGCGTCCACGCGCACGAGTTTCCATTCGCCGGTCAGCGTATCGACGACGACCTCCGACACCGCCGCGCCATACGCGAAGTAGTAGAACGGATGACCGGTCAGCGTTTGCGCATCCCAATGCACTTTCGGCGTCGCATAGAAGCCGTCCGACCACAACTGCACGCGCGCGAGATAGGCGGCGTTGACCAGTTGCCCGAACGGCATCGCGCCGCCGTTCGACGACACGGCGCCGTGCGCGAAGCGCACTTGCGCGGCATCGCCGCCGAGCTGTCGGGCCGCGAGTTCGGCAAGCCGCGCGCGGATCGTGCGGGCGGCGTCCTCGGCGGCCATTCCGTTCAGATCGCTGCCGGTCGACGCCGCGGTCGCCGACGTGTTGGCGACCTTCGACGTATCGGCGGCCGTCACTCGCACGCGCGCGAGCGGCAAGCCGAACTGGTTCGCGACCACCTGCGCGACCTTGGTGTTGAGCCCCTGGCCCATCTCGGTGCCGCCGTGATTGACGAGCACCGAGCCGTCCTTGTACACGTGCACGAGCGCGCCGGCCTGATTCAGGAACGGCACGTTGAACGAGATGCCGAACTTGACCGGCGAAAACGCGAGCCCGCGCTTGAGCACCGGACTGCGCGCGTTGAATTCGGCGAGCGCCGCGCGGCGTTCGCGATAGCCGCTCGAATCGAGCAGCGCATCGGTGAGCGGCGCGATGACGTTGTCGTCGACGCGTTGCCCGTATGGCGTCGTATCGCGCTCGCCGATGCCGTAGTAATTCGCGAGCCGCACGTCGAGCGGATCGAGCCGCAACTCGCGCGCGATGCCGTCGAGCAGCACCTCCATCACGAGCGCGCCCTGCGGGCCGCCGAAGCCGCGAAACGCGGTGTTCGACTGCGTGTTGGTCTTGCAGCACAGCGCGACGATATCGACGTCGGCGAGGTAATACGCGTTATCGAAGTGGCACACCGCGCGGGTCGCGACCGCACCGGACAGATCCGCCGAATAGCCTGCCCGCAACGCGATTTCGACGCGCACGCCGGCGAGGCGTCCACGCTCGTCGAAGCCGGCTTCGTATTCGTAGACGGCATCGTGGCGCTTGCCGGTGATCATGAAGTCGTCGTCGCGGTCGGCGCGCAGCTTGACCGGCCGGCGCAGGCGCTGCGCGGCGAGCGCGGCCACGCACGCGAACAGCGCCGACTGCGATTCCTTGCCGCCGAAGCCGCCGCCCATCCTCCGGCATTCGCAGACGACGTTATGCGCGGGCCAGCCGAGCATATGCGCGACGACCTGCTGCATTTCGCTCGGATGCTGCGTCGAGCTATAGACGAGCATGCCGTCCATTTCTTTGGGCAGCGCGTACGCGATCTGCCCTTCGAGATAGAACTGTTCCTGGCCGCCGACTTCGAACGTGCCTTTGATCCGGTGGGGCGCGGCGGCGATTCGCGCATCGGGGTCGCCGCGCCGCAGATGCAGCGGCGGCAGCACGAACTGCTTCGCGGCCCTGGCTTCGGCGGCGCTCAGGATCGCCTCGAGCGGTTCGTAGCGGATCACGTCGTCGCTTTTCGCGAGCGCGGCGGCGCGGCGCGCGAGTTCATGCGTTGCGGCGATCACCGCGAACACCGGCTGACCCAGATAGAGCACCGCGCCGTCGGCCAGAATCGGATCGTCGTGCAGCACCGGGCCGCAATTGTTTTCGCCGGGGATATCGTCGGCGGTCAGCACCGCGATGACGCCAGGCGCGTTGCGAACCGCGTCCAGATCCATCGACACGATCCGCGCATGCGCGTGGCGCGACAGGCCGAGCGCGGCGTGCAGCGTACCGTGCAGTTCGGCGATATCGTCGGTGTAGGTCGCTTCGCCGCTCACGTGCAGCGCGGCCGATTCGTGCGGCAGCGGCACGCCGATCGACGCGTCGTCGAGCGTGGCCGCGGGTTGGGTGGGTTGGGCAGGGTGCCGGGGGGGGCTCCCCGTGCTGCCGACAAAGGCTTCGGTGCGATTCATTACGGCACCTCTTTTACGCTGGCCGGGTCGGCTTGGAAGGCGAACGCGTTCACGTCGCACAGCGCGAGCGGTGCGTCGTCGCGCGTTTCGAGGTAGAAGCGCCACAGCAGATTGCGCGCGACTTTCAGCCGGTACGCGCTCGATGCGCGCATGTCGGTAAGCGGCTGGTAATCGGCGACGAGCGCATCCATTGCGCGACGCGCGGCGCTTGCGTCCCAGCTCGCGCCGGTGAGCGCCGCTTCGGTTTGCGCGGCGCGCTTCGGCGTGGCCGCCATGCCGCCGAACGCGACCCGGGCCGCGCCGATCGTGCCGTCCGCCGCGACGCGCAGCGCAAAGGCCGCGCACACCGCCGAGATGTCCTGGTCGTAGCGTTTCGACACCTTGTACGTGCGAAAACGCAGCTCGCCGGCCGGGCGCGGCACGCGCAGCGCGCTGACGAATTCGCCGGCCGCGAGCGCGGTCTTCTGATAGCCGGTGTAGAACGCGTCGAGCGGTAGCGTTCGGGTCGCGCGGTCATTGCGCAACACCAGCTCGGCGCCGAGCGCGAGCAGCGCGGGCATCGAGTCGCCGATCGGCGAGCCGTTCGCGACGTTGCCGCCGAGCGTGCCGGCATTGCGGATCGGCAGCGACGCGAAGCGTGTCCATAGTTCGGCGAGTTCCGGGTAGTCGGCGGCGAGCGCGGCGAACGCGTCTTCGAGCGTGGCGGCCGCGCCGATCGTCAGCGTTTGCGCGTCGCGTGCGATCGTTTTCAGTTCGGCGACGTTGCCGATATACAGCACGTCGCCGAGATCGCGGAACTGCTTGGTAACCCACAGCCCGACGTCGGTGCTGCCGGCGACGATGCGCGCATCCGGATGCTGCGCGCGCAGTGCCGCGAACGCGTCGAGCGTGAGCGGGGCGTAGAAGGTCGCTGAGCCGAACGCTTCGCCGCGCGCGTCGGGCGCCGTGTATTCGAACGTGCCGGTGCGCCGCAGCGCGCGCAGCTCGGCCGCAATGGCTTCGCGATCGAGCGCGACGCGCGGATGCCGCGCATGGTCGAACATCTTCTGAGCGGCATCGACGATCGGCCGGTAACCGGTGCAGCGGCACAGATTGCCGGACAGCGCGGCGTTGATTTCGTCGCGGGCCGGCAGACCGGCGCCGGCGGGCTGGTTTTCGTACAGCGCCCACATCGACATCACGAAGCCGGGCGTGCAGAAGCCGCATTGCGAACCGTGGCACTCGACCATCGCCTGCTGGACCGGATGCAGCGTACCGTCCGCGGCGCGCAGGTCTTCGACGGTGAAAAGCGCGCGGCCATCGAGCGTCGGCAGAAACTGGATGCACGCGTTGACCGCCTTCAGCACGAGCGCGCGATGCGCGTCGAGTTCGCCGATGACGACGGTGCAGGCGCCGCAATCGCCTTCCGCGCAACCTTCCTTGGTGCCGGTGCAATGCAGATCCTCACGCAGGTGCTGCAGCACGGTGCGTGTCGCCGGGACGCCCGCGACCTCGCGGACGGACCCCTGGTGATAGAAGCGGATGGTTGGCGTTGTCATGGCGAATCCAGAGACAGTGCGGACCGGGCGCGCGTTACGCATGGGGTCGCCGAAGCCGGCCTCGCGCACGTAGATCGCCATCCTGATTCGAAGATAGCACTATGGCGGCGCGAAAATATTTCCCGGCTCGCATGAACCGTATTCGGCGGCGGTCATGATGTTTCTACGATTCGGGCCGCGGCGGGAAGTTGCGCGGCGGTGGGGGCTGGCGCAAGAGCGGAGGTGCCTGGAAGCGGCGGACGCGGCAATGGACGCAGTAGCCGGACGTGCTGGGAAAAAAAACGCCGGCCCTCGGTTACCGCCAACAACGGGCGAAACGAAGGCCGGCGCGTTTTCCGGCGTGTCGTGGGCTGGCGCGGCGCGGCGGACTCGTCAGCGCCATAGGCGCCGGAATTCGCCGCTCCAGTCCCGCGCGGCTCAGCCCGCGTCAGGCAATCCGCCGGCGATTGCGGATCAGGCTCAGCGCCAGCGCCAGAAACGCGATCACGAAGCCGACCCCGGACCACATCGGCAGCGTCAGCCCGAGAATCGGCGGATAGGCGGTTTCGCACAGGCCGGCGACCTTGAACACGCCCGGCAGCCAATGCGCGGGCGGCAGGCTATCGACGATCGGCTGCAGCGCGTCGAAGCCGCAGCTGAAACCGGGGTTCGCCTGGATATACACATGACGCACCGCGGTCACGATGCCGGCCAGCGCCGACAGCGCCGCCAGCGCTTCGAGCACGCGCACGCCGCGCCAGCTGTTCAGGCGCGCGCCGAGGAACGCGAAGATCGCGATCAGCAGGTAGAAATAACGCTGCAGGATGCATAACGGGCACGGGTCTTCGTGCAGGAAAAATTGCAGGTACAACGCGCCGCCCACCAGGGCGACGCAGATCAGGCCGAGCAGAACCAGCAGGGAGCGCTCGCGGCGCAGCATCGCGGAATCGTTATTCATGGGTGGTCGAGTGGTTTGAAAACGGAGCAGGCGAGTGCCCGCGATTCTAGCGCGAACCCCTGACAGACCGTTTATCGCCAGACGATTGCCACGGCGCGCTCAGCGGATCGCGTTCAGCACCGCCTCCGCCGCGCGGCCGATCGCGAGCAGCGCGTCGTCGGCATGGGGCGCCGCCGCGAGCATCAGCCCGACCGGCGCGTCGCCGCGCAGGTGGCACGGCAACGACAGCGCACAGCTATCGAGGAAGTTGAAGGCGCTCGGATTGCGCAGGATCAGGCCGTTGGTGCGGGTAAAGGCGTCGTCATCGTTGACCAGGTCGGCCACGCGCGGCGGCACCACCGGCACCGTCGGCATCACCACCGCGTCGAAGCGCTGCCACAGCGTACGCGCGGCTTCGTCGAGCATTGCCGCGCGCTCGGCGAGCAGATCCAGATAGTCGATCGCGGTGGCGGGCTGACCCTTCAGGATGCGCGCGAGCACGCGCGGATCGTACTGGTCGCGATGCTTGTCGAGCAGCGGACGATGCCACGCATACGCCTCGATCGACGAAAAGCCGATCCGGTTGATTTCCGGCAGACGGTCGAGCGGTGCGAAGCGCACTTCGCTGACGAGCGCGCCGGCCGCTTCCAGATGCTTGAGCGCGGTGTCGACCGCGCGCGCGACTTCCGGCTCGACGCCATCGGTCACGTAGTTGGTCAGCACGCCGAGGCGCACCCCTTCGAGCGGATGGGCGGCCGGGATGCGCGGTTCGAGCCCGGCGAGCATCCGGTCGACCAGCGCGCAGCACGCGACCGACACGCCGATCGGGCCGAACGAATCGAGCGTCGACGACAGCGGCACGCCGCCTTGCTTCGGGATGCGCGCGGCGGTCGGCTTGAAGCCGGTCAGCCCGCACAGCGCGGCCGGAATGCGGATCGAGCCGCCGGTGTCGGTGCCGAGCGCGATCGCCGCCATGCCGTCGGCGACCGAGGCCGCCGCTCCCGACGACGAGCCGCCCGAAATCCGCTCGTCGCCCTTCACGCCGCGCCGGTACGGCGACAGCGGATGGCCGTAGTGCGGGTTCAGCCCCAGCCCGGAAAAAGCGAATTCGCTCATGTTGGTGCGTCCGACGATCACCGCGCCGGCCCGCTTCAGGCGCGCGACCGTCAGCGCGTCCGCTTTCGCGGGCGGCGCGTCGGCCAGCGCGATGGAGCCCGCGCGGGTCGGCTGGCCTTCGATATCAAACAGGTCCTTGACCGACACCGGAATCCCGGCCAGCGGCGACAGCACGGTGCCGGCCGCGCGCAGGCGGTCGTGCGCGTCGGCGGCGGCGCGCGCGGCGTCGGCGTCGACGTGCATGAAGACGGTGGCGCCCTGGCCGGCCGGGTCGGCGATCCGTTCGAGCGCGGTTTCGACGAGCGTGCGGCTGGTGGTGCGGCCGGCGGCGAGATCGGCGGCGAGCTGGGCAAGCGGCGGGAACGGGGCGAAGTCAGTGGCCATGATGTCGGTGGGGGAGTTGAGCGATGAGGTGAGCGATGAGGTGTCGAGCCAGCGGGGATTGTCGTCCGCATTGTAGAGCAAGGTTTTGCGAGCGCGCGGGCTCGGCGGGTCGCGGCGCGCTTCGTCGGAAGGGCGTCCTGGCGAGGAGGCCCTTTGTTACACTGCGCTTTCTGAGATTACGTTTTTGTAAGGAAAGTGCGTTATGCACCATGGCATCGGCTTCATTCAGGATCTCGCCGTCGTAATGGCGTTCGCCGGCGCGGTCACCGTGCTGTTTCATCGACTGAAGCAGCCGGTGGTGCTGGGCTATATCGCGGCCGGGGTGATCATCGGGCCGTACACGCCGCCGTTTCAGCTGATCCACGACGAACAGACGATCCAGACGCTCGGCGAACTCGGTGTCGTGTTCCTGATGTTTTCGCTGGGACTCGAATTCAGCTTGCGCAAGCTGTTCAAGGTCGGGGTGACGGCGATCGTCGCCGCCCTTTCCGAGATCGTGCTGATGCTGTGGATCGGCTATGAGATCGGCAGCGCATTCGGCTGGAGTTCGATGGATTCGCTGTTTCTCGGTGCGATCCTCGCGATCTCGTCGACCACGATCATCGTCAAGGCGCTGTCCGATCTCGGACTCAAGCGCGAGAGCTTCGCGCAACTGGTATTCGGCATTCTGATCGTCGAGGACATTCTCGGTATCGCGATGCTGGTGCTGCTGACCGGCATCGCGCAGACCGGCCAGCTGAGCGCCGGGCTTGCCGCGATCACGCTCGGCAAGCTGCTGCTGTTCATGCTGGTGTCGCTGCTGGCCGGCGTGCTGGTCGTGCCGCGCGCGCTGAACTACGTCGCGCGCACGCGCAGCGACGAAATGCTGCTGGTGTCGGTGCTCGGCTTCTGCTTCGGCTTCTGTCTGCTGGTCGTCAAGCTCGACTACAGCATTGCGCTCGGTGCATTCCTGATCGGCGCGATCATGGCCGAGTCGCGTCATCTGCATCGGATCGAGCATCTGATCGCCCCGCTGCGCGATGCCTTTTCCGCGATTTTCTTCGTCACGATCGGCTTGATGCTGAACCCGGCCGTGATGCTCGACTATGCGTGGCCGATCGTGGTGATCACGCTTGCGGTGATCGTCGGCAAGATCGTGTCGTGCGGGCTCGGCACGTTTCTCGCCGGGCGCGACGCGCGCACGTCGATGCGAGTCGGGATGACCGTGTCGCAGATCGGCGAGTTCTCGTTCATCATCGCGTCGCTCGGGCTGACGCTGAAGGTGACGAGCGGCTTTCTCTATCCGATCGCGGTCGCGGTGTCGGCATTGACCACGCTGACGACACCGTATCTGATTCGCGTCGCCGATCCGCTCACGCGCCGCCTCGCCCGGGCGATGCCCGCCACGCTGTCGAACGCGTTCGGCCTGTACGGCCAGTGGCTGCGCAGCCTCGGCGCCGCGCGCGGCGAGCCGACGCTATTGAGCCTGACCCGGCGCGTCGTCCTGCAGATCGCGGTGAATCTCGCGCTCGTCGCGGCGATCTTTCTGGCGGTGTCGTATAGCGCGCCGCAAACCGGCCGGCTGCTCGCGAACTGGCTCGCCGACGCGTCGCTGCAGCGCGTCGTGCAGTGGAGCGTCGCGCTCGTCGTCTCGCTGCCGTTTCTGGTGGCCGTGTATCGCAAGACCAAATCGCTCGCGCTGCTGCTTGCCGAAGTCAGCGTGCAGCCGACCGCCGAGGGGCGCTTCACGCGCGCGCTGCGCTATGCGATCGCCGATGTCGTGCCGATCGTATCGATGATCGGCGTGTTTCTGCTGCTGGCCGCGCTGTCGGGCAGCATCCTGCCGCCGACCGGCCTGCTAGTCGCGGTGCTGGTCTGCGCGGCGCTGCTGCTCGCGCTGGTGTGGCGCTGGTGCGTGAAGATTCACCCGTCGATGCAGATCGCGCTGCGCGAGACTTTCGACGAGCAGCCGGATCCGTAAACGCTTCGAAATAAAGGCTTTGTGCCGAGCGTCGCAACAATGTGAGTAATTGTGTGCGGGTTTGCCGGGCCTGCCGCGCTGACGGATAATCAGGGCATATTCATTCGTTCGCGTGAAAGGCGCCTGTCCGACAGTCATGAGCGAAAACAAACCTGACAACGCTGGCACGACCGGCACCCCGTCGCCGGCTTCGCCCGCTTCTTCCTCCTCATCCGGCGCGCCGCCAAGCGGCGCGGCACGGGCCGAACCGGCCGCCTCCCTGCCTCCCTTACGCGAAGATACGACCCAGTCGGCTGCCCAGGATACGAATCCGGCCACCCAGGAAGCGGCGATGAGGTCGTCGACCGACGACCCGATCAGCGCGTCGGCCGTCACACCCGAAGATCCCTCCACGGCTCGCTTGCGCGACGCGGCCGAGGCGCGCAGCGCCGCCGCGGCGTCCACCGCGCGACAGGAAGCCGCGGTCCACGAGCGCGAAGCGCGGCGCGGCCGCTCGCCCGCGCCCGGTACCGCAAGCGCTACAGGAGCCACGGCGGCGAACGCCGAGCCGTTGAAGCCCGCGAGTCCCGTGTTCGCGAGCGGCGAACTGCATACCGGCGCGGCGCGGGTGACCGACGCGAACGGTCTGGGCCCGGCCGCCACACTTGCCGAAGACGTCGTCACGGAAGCCGGCATGACCGCCGAGGAAGCCCCGCCCGCCACCGCGCGGCCGGCCGGCTCGCCGCCGCCGGGCTTCGGCGCCGCGCCCGATTTCAGCGCAACCAATCCGCCGCCGCCGAATGCGTTGCCGCCGTCGCCGCCGCGCTATCTGCGCCAGAGCGATTCGGCGTGGAGCGTATTCGGCCGCATCATCGCGGCGCGCGCGCGGCAACTGTTCGATCGCGCCGGTCAGCGGATCACCCAGCGCACGCTGCGCATCGGCGTGTCGGCGCGGATCTTCCATCCGGAGGCGGGCGCGAAGGGCTTGCGCGGCAAGACGCTGCAGTACCTGGAGGAATCGATCGCGCATTGGGTGATGTCGCGCGACGTGCTGGTGTTCATGATTCCGACCGTCGGGCATCAGGGCATGCTGCATCCGAGCAATATCCGCCTGCGCGATTACGCGAAGAATCTCGACGGCCTGTTGCTGCAAGGCGGCGCCGATGTGTCGCCGCAGACTTACGCGGAATCGGCGTTGAGCCATGAATGGCCCGGCGATCGCGTGCGCGACATGTACGAACTCGAACTGCTGCACGAATTCATCGAGTCGGGCAAGCCGGTGCTCGGCGTGTGCCGGGGCTGCCAACTGATCAATGTGGCGTTTGGCGGCACGCTGTATCAGGACATCGCCACCGATGTGCCGACCGCGAACGTGCACGTCAACGAAAACTATGACCAGCACCGGCACGGCGTGCATTTCCCGGACGGCTCGACGCTGCTGAACATGTTCCCCGGGCGTCACGACGCGATCGTCAACTCGATCCATCATCAGGCGGTGAAGACGCTCGGCCGCGATCTCAATATCGAGGCGGTGTCGGCGTCGGACGGCATCATCGAGGCCGTGCGCTACCGGCGTGCGCCATTCGTGATGGGCGTGCAGTGGCATCCGGAGTTTCATCGCGCGGGCGGCCCGGAACTGCTCGATTGCACGCCGTTGCTCGATACGTTCCTGCGGGTTGCGCGGGAGACGCGGTTTTAGGTTTCGGGCAGTGGGGGCACCGCGTTTGCCCCTAGCTTCACCGCGACCTTTGCGCAAATAAAGGCATCGACTGGGCAGCCCGGCTATGTGGAATAGCCGGGCTTTTTTTGGTGCGTCGCTTCGAACGGATCAGCGTGAAGTCACCGCCCGAATTGATCTGGAATTTCGGTGACGCGACGCTGGGTCATGTGACTCATCCACCCGGTGCCGATGTTGGCCTGCTGATGGTTCGACGTGCCGCCGCGCGGAGGCGGGGCGGCCGATGCCGTGACGACCGCGTATTCGCCGCGACTGGGCCATGCCTGCGCGAACGATGCACCGGGCTGTGCGGCTGAGCGCACGTGCAACGTGGGCGATGGGTTCCGCGCCGCACGCATCGCGGCGGCGCGCGGCAGGTGAGCGTGCTGCGACGGCTGCGCCAGTCGATCGGCGGACACCCGTTCGCGCTGCGCTGGGGGGATATGCATGCGTGGGAGAGGCTGCGCGGGCGTATCGCTACCCGCTGCACGCCGCGATACTCCATCATGAACCGGAGCCGATGCCGCCGCGGCCGCGCTCGCAGCCCCGGCATGCGCCGGCGCCCGCGTTGCGGCAGACTCATCGACAACGATAGCTTGCCGGCTCGCCATGCCGGCGTGCGGTGGCGGTGTCCCGGGCTGCCCGTCGTGACTGCCTGTGGCGATGAGCACCGGCCTCGGCGATTCGGCGATCAACTGACGCAACGCGCGATGTCGATCCGTCGCGAGCCACGCAAGTGCCGCGACTGCGCCGACGATGCACGCGCCGCCCACGATGCCATGCCAATGTCGTGAAGCGCGGCGTTTCGCTGTTGCTGGCCGACGCGGCTTCAGCGCTATGCGCGTCGGTGCGTGAGCGGCCTTGCGAGGTATCGCGCGCCGCGCATCCGGCGGCACATCGTGATGCATCGTATGAGGCGCCGCACGCTGTCTGGCAGCAGCCGATGATGCGGGCACTACAGGCTGCCCGTCGGGCGCGCTGCCGACGCGCGCCTGCCATCGCCGACGCGATAGAAGCTCCCGATTGCTCAGGCAGATCGTATGCAGCAGCGCCGCGTAAAGCGATCGGTGGTGGTTTCGCCGGCTATCGCCGGATGCGAGCAGCGCCCATTCATGACGCAATGGCACGGGGACGTCGTCGAGCGGATGCGGGCGGGGCAGCGCGTAAGCGCCTTCGATCAAGGTAAGCGGAGTGTTCGACATCGGTTTGTTCCGGCGCCCGATGACAGGGCGGCCGTGGGCAGTCACGGAATCTGTGGGGATCCGACAGCGCGTCAGCGGGAACCTGCTCCATCATCGGACATCGCACCCGTCGAAACCAGCACCAGATATATGACGAGCGACGATGCAAAAGGACAGGCCGTGATCCGCTGAAGCCGTCGGCAACAGAAAATGTTGCCCTGAGCCAATCCATTCAGACGATCAGACTGTTCTGAAAAATAAGCGCACGACGCAAACACGCCGCGCACGGACTGCCGCGCGAATCGCGTAAGTTCGGCGACCGTTCGCAAGCGTGAACGGCGGCCTCACACCGTCACGGCTTCAGCCGGTACACGTAGCGCAACGCGGTGATATCGACGCCGCCCATATGATCGGGCTCCGCGCCGACGAACTTCCAGCCGTGCCGCTCATAAAAACCGATGGCCGGCGTGTTGCCCTCCAGCACGTACAGATACAGCTGCGCCTCGCCTTGCGCGCGTGCCCAGTCTTCGGCGGCGCGCATCAGCGTGCGGCCTACGCCGATGCCCTGGTAGGCGGGCAGCGCATGCAGGTTATCGAGCAGCACGCCCCAGACGGACTGTGGCTGACGCTCGACGCACACGAAGCCGGTCGCCTCGTCGCCGAGTTCGGCGATCAGCACGATGCGGCGCTCGCCGCCCGGCGCGCCGAGGCGGGCGGCCCAGTAGGCGGCGCGTTCGTGCGCGACTTTGCCGTCGAGAAACGCATCGGGCAAAAGTCCGCGATAGGTGGCTTGCCAACTGGCGCTGTGAATCGACGCAATCAGCGCGGCGTCCTCGAGGGTCGCCGGGCGCAGCGAAAGAGCAGGGGTGGTTCGCATCGGAATAAAAATCGACTGAATGACATTGCGCGGAAAGTCTACCGCGCCCTTCGCCGCTCGCGCGATAGCACGTGTAAGCCAACTGTATGTGTTTTCGGGCAACATCAGCGGTAGCATTACGTGGCGCGGGCGCCGCGCGGGTCACGAGGTTTACCCTGATCGCGCGTGAGCGCTGCGAGTATCGGCATGCGGCGTCTTTGCGGGCGCGTTTTTTCGCCCGTTTGCGGCATCCGCTTGCGAAACGCGGTGGATCGTTTCAACTGCCTGGTCGTCATTGCCTGTTCGTGCGGCGTGGCGACGGTTTATTCGAGAGTGCCATGTCTACTGCGACCCACGCTACTTCCGTGACAAAAGAATCCAAAGTCAAGACGGTGTTCCGCGTTGTCAGCGGCAACTTTCTTGAGATGTACGACTTCATGGTCTACGGCTACTACGCTTCGGCGATCGCCAAGACCTATTTCCCGAGCGGCAACGCATTCGCGTCGCTGATGCTGTCGCTGTCGGTGTTCGGCGCCGGCTTCCTGATGCGGCCGGTCGGTGCGATCGTGCTCGGCGCGTACATCGACCACCACGGCCGCCGCAAGGGCCTGATCCTGACGCTGACGCTGATGGCGCTCGGCACGCTGACGGTCGCGGCGATTCCAGGCTACGCGACGATCGGCATCGTCGCGCCGGTCCTCGTGCTGGGCGGGCGTCTGCTGCAAGGCTTCTCGGCCGGGGTCGAACTCGGCGGCGTGTCGGTGTATCTGTCGGAGATCGCGACCAGGGGCAACAAGGGCTTCTACTGCTCGTGGCAGTCCGGCAGCCAGCAGGTTGCGGTGGTGTTCGCCGCGCTGATCGGCGTGGCGCTCAACAAGATGCTGCCCGCCGAGCAGATGTTCGCATGGGGCTGGCGCGTGCCGTTCCTGATCGGCTGCCTGATCGTGCCGTTCCTGTTCATCATCCGCCGCTCGCTGCAGGAAACCGAGGAGTTCCAGGCGCGCAAGCATCGTCCGAGCATGGGCGAAATCATGAAGTCGATGCTCGCGAACTATCCGATCGTGCTCGGCGGCATGGGCATGGTGGTCATGACGACCGTGTCGTTCTACACGATCACCGCGTACACGCCGACCTTCGGCAAGGAAGTGCTGAAGCTGTCGTCGATCGACACGCTGATCGTCACCGTTTGCGTCGGTATCTCGAATCTGATCTGGCTGCCGGTCTCCGGTGCGCTGTCGGATCGCATCGGCCGCCGTCCGGTGCTGCTCGCGTTCACGATCCTGACGATCCTCACCGCGTATCCGGCGCTGCAGTGGCTGGTCGCCGATCCGTCGTTCGTGCGTCTGCTCGCGGTGCAGTTGTGGCTGTCGTTCATGTACGGCTGCTATAACGGCGCGATGGTGGTGGCGCTGACCGAAGTGATGCCGGTCGAAGTGCGGACCGCCGGCTTTTCGCTCGCGTATAGCCTCGCGACGACGATCGGCGGCTTTACGCCGGCGATTGCGACGGCGCTGATCCATGTGACCAGCAACAAGGCGGCGCCGGGTCTGGTCCTCGGCGTGGCGGCGATCTGCGGTCTGCTCGCGACGCTGTTCCTGTATCGCACGCCGGAGTCGCGCAATCAGTATCGGGCGGCGTGACGCTCACGCGGCGCTTACGCCGCAGTTACGCCGCGGCGTTTGTCGCGCCGAAAAGAAAACCCCCGCGTTCGCGAGAACGCGGGGGTTTTTGTCTGGTGGTGGGCTGATGCCCGCAGCCGGTGTCGTGAGCGAGCCGGCCGCAGCCTAACCGTGCCGCACTTCCCGCGCGACGGTGTCGACGACTTCATCCCACGCGCCCGGCCGCGGCTGACGCACGAGCGTCGCGCCCGGGTACCACGGACTGTGCGCGTCGCCGTCGAACCAGCGCCAGTCGGCGGCGAACGGCAGCATCAGCCACAGCGGCTTGCGCAACGCGCCCGCGAGGTGCGCGATCGACGTATCGATCGATACCACCGCATCGAGCCGTTCGATGATCGCCGCGGTATCCGCGAAGTCGCCGATGCGCGTGTCGAAGCGATGGATCGACGCGGCGCGCGGATGGGCGTCGAGCGCCGCCCGTTCGGCGTCGCTCAGATCGGGTTGCAGCACGATCCAGTCGATGCCGTCGAGCGCGAACAGCGGATCGAGCGCGGCAAGCGGCATCGTGCGCGTTTCGTTGCGCTGGATGCGCCCCGACCACGCGAGCCCGAGCTTGCGCTTCGCCTGGCCGCCGAGCGAGCCGCGCCATTTGCGGCCGTAGGCGGGCGGCACGGTCAGATACGGTGTGCGCGCCGCAATCGTGTCGTAGCGCGTGCCGAGCGCGAGCGGCAGGCTCAACAGCGGAATCTGCAGATCGGCGGCCGGGCGCGGCTGGCCCTGCGCGATCAGCGTCACGCGCCAGTTTTTCGCGACCGGCGCGAGCAACGGCAGCAATGCAGGCTGCACTTCGAGCACGACACGCGCGGCGCGTTGCGCGGCGAGCGGCACGAAGCGCACGAATTGCAGCGTGTCGCCGAAACCCTGTTCGGCGTGAATCAGCAGCGTGTGCTGGTCGATCGCCTCGCCGTGCCAGCGCGGCAGCGTCTGGATCACCGGTTGCGCGAGCGTTTGCAGCCGCCATTCGTATTCGGGCAGGCCGCGCTCGAAATCGCGCATCGCGAGCCACGCGAGCGAACGGTTCATATGCGCGGCCGCCAGATCGGGGCGCAGGCGCAGCGCCTGATCGAGCGCGCGTACCGCGGCCGCATGCGCGCCGAGCGCCTGATGCGCGGTGCCGAGCGCAAGCCACGCGAGCGCGAATTGCGGATCGAGACCGACCGCGCGTTCGAGATACGGCAGCGCCTGCGCGGGCCGGCCGAGCGCCGCGAGCGCGTTGCCCATCCCGTAAATGGCGGGCGGCAGGTTCGGCTGCAAACGCAGCACCATGTCGAACGATGCGACCGCTTGCGCGTGATGGCCGGTCGCATCGAGCGTATTGGCGAGATTGAAATGCGCGGCGACGAAGCGCGGCTCGGCGGCGAGCGCGGCCTCGAAGCAGGGCCGCGCGTCGTCCGGACGATCGAGCGCGTTCAGCGACATGCCCATGTTGTTCAGCGCGCCCGCGTGACCGGGGCGCAGCTCGAGCGCGCGCCGGAACGACGCGATCGCGTCGGTGTGACGCCCGAGCGCATGCAGTGCGTTGCCGAGATTGTTGTGCGACGACGCATCGTCCGGTTGCAGTCGCACCGAGCGCTCGAAGGCGTCGGCGGCATCTTCGTGACGGCCCAGCGACGCGTATGCATTGCCGAGGTTGTAGTGCGCCATCGGGAAAGTCGGCGCGAGCGTCAGCGCGTTACGGAACTGGTCGATCGCCGCGTCGATCTGGCCGAGCGCCTTCAGCGCATTGCCGAGGTTCAGTTGCAGCGCGGCGTCCGCGGGGCGCAGTTCGACTGCGCGCCGCACCAGTTCGGCGGCTTCCGCGTGCTGGCCTTGCTGATGGCGCAGCACGCCGAGCAGATGCAGTGCGTCGACGTGACTGGGATCGTGCTCGAGCGTCGCGCGGTAGCCGCGTTCGGCATCGTCGAGGCGGCCGTCACGATGCGCGGCGAACGCGCGGTCAAAGGCAGGTTGCATGACGGGGGATCGGAGTCGGATCAAACTGAGGCCGCATTTTCCCATACTTGGCCGGGGCGTCCGGATTTGCGGCGGGTGCAGGTTTCGCGCGGCGATCCGCGAGGTGGCTTGGGGTACGGTGGCTGGCGTGAAGTCCGGCGCGGCGTTCCGGCTCGCTGCCGCTCGCTCGCGGTTCATGCCCGCCCGGCGCATTGCCGGTCGCCGTTCGCGCAGCGGCGCAAACAGCCGCGCTGATTGATGCGGCGCACCGCTGACCTTGTAAGCGGCGGCGTACACTAGGGTCTCTTTACAGAGCGCATCGTTGCATCCGGAGGGCCGCATGGACGCTGCCGCCTATGATGCGTCGCCAGTGCTGATCGTCGGAGCCGGTCCGACCGGGCTCGCCGCGGCGATGAGTCTCGCGCGCGCCCATATCCCCGTGCGTCTGATCGACAAGGCGCCGCGGCCGAATCCCTGTTCGCGCGCGGTCGGCATTCAGGCGCGCACGCTCGAATTGCTCGAACAGCATCGGCTGATCGAGCCGTTTCTCGAACTCGGTCATCGCGCGCGTGTCGCCAATCTGTTCTCGAACGGGATGCGGCTCGCGCAGCTCGATTTCGATCCGCTGCACACGCGCTATCCGTATCTGCTGTTTCTCGATCAATCGGTGACCGAGCGGCTGCTTACCGAACATCTCGCGACGCTCGGCGTGAAGGTCGAGCGCGGTGTCGAGCTGACGATGTTCGCGCAGGGCGCCGCGAGCATCGTGACGACGCTGCGCCGCGCGGACGGCCACACCGAAACGATGCGCCCGTCGTACCTGATCGCCGCGGACGGCGCGCATAGCGCGGTTCGTCATCGGCTCGGGCTGAACTTCGAGGGCAAGACGTTCGCGCAGACCTTCCTGCTCGCCGACCTGCATGCGGAAACCGACTGGCCCGACGACGAATTTCAGATCTTCGCGTCCGGCGAAGGCCTCGTCGCGCTGTTTCCGATGGGCCACGGCCGTCATCGTCTGATCGCCGATCATGCGCTTGCTCAGGTCGCGCCGGTCTCACCGGTCTCACCGGTCGCGCAAGTCGCGCCGGGCGACGGGGCCGCCGCGTCGCCGCCGGTTGCGTCGGATGCGCTGGCGGCGCCCGACGAGCCGCCGCGCGACGCCGTGCCCCCGCCATCGCTCGACCAATGCAAGTCGCTGATCGCGCGGCGTGTGCGTGAACGTGTCGACGTATCCGATCTCGCGTGGTCGTCGTATTTCCATGTGAACAGCCGGATGGTGGATCGGCTGCGGGTGGGCCGCGTGTTTCTGGCCGGCGACGCCGCGCACGTGCACAGCCCGGCCGCGGCGCAGGGGATGAATACCGGCATCCAGGAGGCGTTCAATCTCGGCTGGAAGCTCGCGTGCGCGATTCGCGGCAACGCACCGGACCGGCTGCTCGACACCTATCACCAGGAGCGGCATCCGATCGGGCGCGAGGTGCTGCGGCAGACCGGCTTCATCACGCAGTTGGCCGAGGCCGATCATGGTCCGCTGAAGCTGCTGCGCGAACGCGTGATGCCGGTGCTGGCCGCGCTCGGTCCGCTGCGCGGCGCCGCGCGCGCGACGATCAGCGAGCTGTCGATCCAGTATCGGCGCAGTCCGTTGACGCTCGAACGTGTGCTGGATGGCGGTCCGCGCGCCGGTGAGCGCGCGCCCGATGCGCTCGTGCACGTGCTCGACGGTCCGCTGGGACGCGCGCCTGGCGTCGTCTGCATTTTCGATCTGCACGATCCAGCGTTCTTTTCGCTGTTCCTGCTGGTGCCGCCGTTGCCCGTCGACGACACGCCGCTCGATCCCGCCGCCAGGCATGCGCCGCCGCCGGACCCCGAGGTGGAGAAACTCGCCGCCGAAGTCGAGCGGCTGCTGCCGGGCGCGGTGCGAATCTGGCGCATCACCGATACGACCGGCGACGGCGGCCCGGCACTCTCGGAGTCGTATGGACGTACGCGGCCGTCGTTCTATCTGCTGCGCCCGGACGGTTATATCAGCGCGCGCGGGCGCACTGGCTCGGATCTGCATGGCCTCGCGCGGCACTGCGAGGCATGGTTCGCGGTGGGCGGCACGCTGCCGGAGCGGGTGGTGCAGTGACGGGCGCCGCCTGCTAGCGCGCTCGAGCGGTGACCCGAGCCGTAGCTCAAGCCATCATCCGGGCCGCGACACGGGCCGTAGCCCAAGCCGTAACCCGGCCCGAACCGCAACTTACGCCGCCGGCGCCTCGGCCGGCGTCAATTCCGCGCGATGCCTCACGATCGCCTCGCGCGTGAAGGCCGTCAGCGCGAGACCATGCGCATCCGGCGCTTCATCGAGCGTCGCGAGCAGCGCGCGGCGCATACGCGGTTCCCACGAGCGGCGGATATGCTCGGCGGTGCCGCTCAGCGCTTCCTCGTGGTCGGGCATCGACTCGAAGAAATCGCCGATCCGGTTCGCCATGTCGATCAGATTCCGAATATCCATCGCCTGCCTCACTTACCCGTCGTGGTGTTAGCCAGCTCGCGCTGCTTCAGCAATTCGAGCTGCACGGCATTGAAGCGCGAATAGTCCTTCTGCCATTGCGACGGCTGCTCGACCGGCATCACCTGTACCGCGGTCACCTTGTATTCCGGACAGTTGGTCGCCCAGTCGGAGCTGTCCGTCGTGATCACGTTCGCGCCCGATTCGGGGAAATGGAACGTCGTGTAGACGACGCCCGGCTGCATCCGCGAGGTCACCTGCGCGCGCAGCACGGTCTGCCCCGCGCGCGATTCGATGCCGACCCAGTCGCCGGTTCTGATGCCGCGTTCCTCGGCGTCGTGCGGATGCAGCTCGAGCCGGTCTTCGTCGTGCCAGCGCGAATTCTCGGTGCGGCGTGTCTGCGCGCCGACGTTGTACTGCGACAGGATGCGCCCGGTCGTCAGCAGCAGCGGGAACTTGCGCGTGACCTTCTCCGGCGACGCGATGAACTTCGTGATCACGAACTTGCCCTTGCCGCGCACGAACGTGTCTACGTGCATCGTCGGCGTGCCGTCGGGCGCCTCTTCGTTGCATGGCCACTGGATGCTGCCCATTTCGTCGAGCTTGCGATACGACACGCCGTGGAAGGTCGGCGTGAGCCGCGCGATCTCGTCCATGATTTCGGACGGATGCGTGTAGTCCATTTCATAACCGAGCGCGCGCGACAGCAGCAGCGTGACTTCCCAGTCCGCGTAGCCGCCGAGCGGCGGCATCACCTTGCGCACGCGCGAGATGCGGCGCTCGGCGTTCGTGAAGGTGCCGTCCTTTTCGAGGAACGACGAACCCGGCAGCAGCACGTGCGCGTACTTCGCGGTTTCGTTCAGGAAGAGGTCCTGCACGACGATGCATTCCATCGACGACAGCGCCGCCGCGACATGATGCGTGTCCGGGTCCGACTGCACGATGTCTTCGCCCTGGCAGTAGAGGCCCTTGAAGCTGCCGTGCACCGCGGCGTCGAACATGTTCGGAATGCGCAGGCCCGGTTCGGGCTGCAGCGTCACGTTCCATGCCTGTTCGAATTGCGAGCGCACCAGCGGGTCTCCGATATGGCGATAGCCCGGCAGCTCGTGCGGGAACGAACCCATGTCGCACGAGCCCTGCACGTTGTTCTGGCCGCGCAGCGGATTCACGCCGACGCCCTCGCGGCCGATATTGCCGGTCGCCATCGCGAGATTCGCGATGCCGATCACCATCGTCGAGCCCTGCGCGTGTTCGGTCACACCAAGGCCGTAGTAGATCGCCGCATTGCCGCCGGTCGCGTACACGCGGGCGGCTTCGCGCAACTGCTGCGCGGGCACGCCGGTGAGCGCTTCGGTGGCTTCCGGCGCGTTCTCCGGCAGCGCGACGAAATCGCGCCACTGCTCGAACGCACGGGCTTCGCAGCGCTCGGCGATGAACGCGTCGGCGAGCAGGCCTTCGGTGACGATCACGTGCGCGAGCGCATTGACGACGGCGACGTTGGTGCCAGGGCGTAATTGCAGATGATGCGAGGCCTTCACATGCGGCGTATCGACGATATCGATGCGGCGCGGATCGACGACGATCAGCCTGGCGCCTTCGCGCACGCGCCGCTTCACACGCGAGCCGAATACCGGGTGGCCGTCGGTCGGATTCGCGCCGATCACCATGATCACGTCGGCCTTGTCGACCGACGCGAAGGTCTGCGTACCCGCCGATTCGCCGATCGTCGCCTTCAGCCCGTAGCCGGTCGGCGAATGGCACACGCGCGCGCAGGTGTCGACGTTGTTGTTGCCGAACGCGGCGCGCACGAGCTTCTGCACCAGATAGGTTTCTTCGTTGGTGCAGCGCGACGACGTGATGCCGCCGATCGAATCGCGGCCGTGCCTGTCCTGGATGCGGCGGAATTCCGATGCCGCGTAGCTGATCGCTTCGTCCCAGCTGACTTCGCGCCACGGATCGGTGATCTTCGCGCGGATCATCGGCTTGGTGATGCGGTCCTTGTGCGTCGCGTACCCCCACGCGAAGCGGCCTTTCACGCAGGCATGACCTTCGTTCGCCTGGCCGTTTTTATGCGGCACCATCCGCACGACCTGGTTGCCCTTCATCTCGGCCTTGAACGAGCAGCCGACGCCGCAATACGCGCAGGTCGTGACGACCGAATGCTCGGGCTGGCCCAGCATCACGACGGTCTTTTCCTGCAACGTCGCGGTCGGGCACGCGGCCACGCAGGCGCCGCAGGATACGCATTCGGAGTCCATGAACGGCTGGCTTTCGCTCGCCGCGACGCGCGATTCGAAGCCGCGCGAAGCGATCGTCAGCGCGAACGTGCCCTGGGTTTCCTCGCAGGCGCGCACGCAGCGATTGCAGACGATGCATTTCGACGGGTCGTACGTGAAGTACGGATTCGATTCGTCTTTCTGGTCCTTCAGATGATTCGCGCCGTCGAAGCCGTAGCGCACTTCGCGCAGGCCCGTCACACCGGCCATGTCCTGCAGTTCGCAGTCGCCGTTGGCGGGACACGTGAGGCAGTCGAGCGGGTGATCGGAGATGTACAGCTCCATCACGTTGCGGCGCAGCGACTGCAGACGGTCGGTCTGCGTGCGAACCTTCATGCCGGCTTCGGCCGGCGTCGTGCACGAGGCCGGGTAGCCGCGCCGGCCTTCGATTTCGACGAGGCACAGACGGCACGAGCCGAACGGTTCGAGCGAATCGGTCGCGCACAGCTTCGGCACGTTGACGCCGGCTTCGATCGCCGCGCGCATCACCGACGTGCCGGCGGGCACCGTGACCGGCTGGCCGTCGATCTCGAGCGTGACGTCGACGTCCGAGTGGCGCGCGGGGGTGCCATAGTCGGTGTCGTCGTAGAACCGGTTGGCCGTGGGGTTGAGCGCGCGCGCTTGCGCCTGCGACTTGCACGCGCAGTTGCCTGAGCCGCAGCCGCCGGAAAAGGAGTTGATCGTGTCGGACATGGTGGGCTCCTGGGTCAGGCCGCGGCCGCTTTGGTCGCGTGGTCGGCGAGACCGAAGTCTTCGGGGAAGTGATCGAGCGCGGACATCACCGGGTACGGCGTCATGCCGCCCATCGCGCACAGCGACCCGGACACCATCGTGTCGCACAGATCGCGCAGCAATTGCACCTGGCGCGTCGACGTATCGCCGTTGCGGATCCGCGCGATCACCTCGACGCCGCGGGTCGAGCCGATCCGGCACGGCGTGCATTTGCCGCACGATTCGAGCGCGCAGAAGTGCATCGCGTATTGCGCGAGTTCGGCGAGATTCGACGTGTCGTCGTGCACGACCAGACCGCCGTGGCCGATCACCGCTCCGACCGCCGCATACGCCTCGTAATCCATCGGAATGTCCCACTGACTGTCGGGCAGGTAGGTGCCGAGCGGGCCGCCGACCTGCACCGCGCGCGCCGGCCGGCCGCTCGCGGTGCCGCCGCCGTATTCATCGAGCAGTTCGCGCAGCGTCACGCCGAAGGCGAGTTCCACCAGCCCGCCGCGTTTGATGTTGCCGGCGAGCTGGAACGGCAGCGTGCCGCGCGAACGGCCCATGCCGAAGTCTTTGTAGAACGCCGCGCCGCGCGCGAAGATGATCGGCACCGTGGCGAGCGTGATCACGTTGTTGATCACGGTCGGCTGCCCGTGGAGGCCGGCGAGCGCCGGTACCGGCGGCTTCGCGCGGACGATGCCGCGCTTGCCTTCGAGCGATTCGAGCAGCGCGGTTTCTTCGCCGCACACGTACGAGCCGGCGCCTTTCGCGACGAACAGTTCGAAGCGATGCGCGCTCGAACCGAGCACGCTGTCGCCGAGCCAGCCGGCGGCGCGTGCGCGGGCGAGCGCGGTTTCGAGCGTCGCGATCGCATGCGGATATTCGCTGCGCACGTAGATGTAGCCGACCGTCGCGCCGGTTGCGACACCCGCGATCAGCATCCCTTCGATCAGCATATAGGGATCGCTTTCCATCACGAGCCGGTCGGAGAAGGTGCCCGAGTCGCCTTCGTCGGCGTTGCAGACGATGTACTTTTGCTCCGCCTTCGCGCCGCGCACCGTGCGCCATTTGATGCCGGCCGGGAATGCCGCGCCGCCGCGGCCGCGCAGGCCGGATTCGATCAGCGCTTCGCAGGCGGCGTCGCCGTCGGTCTGCAGCGCGCGGCGCAGCCCTTCGAGGCCGCCGTGCGCGACGTAGTCGTCGATCGAAAGGGGATCGGTGATGCCGATACGCGCGAACGTCAGGCGCTGCTGCTGCTTCAGATAGGGAATCTCGTCGACCACGCCGACGCGGCTCGCGTGCTCGCCGCCGTTGGCGAGGCCGGCGTCGAACAGCGCGGCGACGTCGGCGGCCTCGACGTTTGCGTAGCCGATGCGGCCCTCAGGCGTGGCGACTTCGACGAGCGGTTCGAGCCACAACAGGCCGCGCGTGCCGTTGCGGACCAGCTCGATTTCGATGCCGCGACGCGCGGCCTCGGCTTCGATCGCCTGTGCGAGCGCATCGGCGCCGAGCGCGAGCGCCGATGAATCGCGGGGAACATAGATGCGCGTCATGCCGGCACCTCCACGCGTTTGCCGGCGGCCGCGAATAGCGCGTCGAACTTCCGTGGTGACACGCGCGCATGCAGCGTGCCGTTGAGCATCATCGCCGGCGACAGCGCGCATTGGCCGAGGCAATAAACCGACTCCAGTTCGACCGTCGCGCCGGGCTCATGCGCGGCATCGAAGCGGCAACCGGTGTGCCCCTCGATATGCTGCGCGAGCGCTTCGGTGCCCATGCTGCGGCACGCTTCCGCGCGGCAGAGCTGAACGGTCACCGGCGCGAGCGGCTGCGTGCGGAAATGATGGTAGTAGGTGATCACGCCGTGCACTTCGGCGCGCGACAGGTTCAGCCTGCGGGCCAGCGGTTCGACCGCGCGGGGCGGCACGTAGCCGAGTTCGTCCTGAATCGCGTGCAGGATCGCGAGCAGCGAGCGGCCGGGCTGCGCGTGACGCTGCACGAGCTGATCCGGCGCCATGGCGAGAGATTCGTCCAATTGGGGGCTCCTCCAAAGCGATATATGCACTTGTTATTCATAATGCGCGCACGTATGCTTTGCTTATTCAGTATGGTGTAGGCGAACGATAGGCGGGCCAATCGCTGTGTGCAATAGGAAAGAGCTAGACATATATGGTCAGGATCGAGTGTCGGGTCGAACTGGTAGTGAAGGGCGCAGACGGCCGCGAGGCCAGCCTGTCGGACGTCGTGCCGCTGCTCGCGCTCGTCGACGAATCCGGCAGCATTGCGCAGGCAGCGGCGCTTAAGGGTTTGTCCTACCGTCATGCATGGGGTCTGCTACGCGGTCTCGAGGAGCGCCTCGGTGGGCCGCTGATTGCAAAAGAGCGCGGCCGCGGCTCGGTTCTGTCGGAACTCGGCCACGCGCTGCTGCGCGCGCAGCGGCTCTGCGGCGAGCGGCTCGACGTCAACCTGCAGGCGTTCGCGAGCGAGGTCGCGAGCGATCTGAACCGCTGGCTCGCGCCGCCCGCCGACGACGTGCGCATTCACGCATCGCACGGCTATGCGGTGGCCGCGCTGGTGACGGCGCTGGTCGCCAAAGATCTGCCGGTCGATATCAAGTACCGCGACAGCGCGGATGCCGTTAGCGCGCTGGCGCGCGGCGAATGCGATCTGGCGGGCTTTCACCTGCCGCTCGGCGAGTTCCGCGCGACCTGCGCCGATACTTACCGGCGCTGGCTCGATCCGCAGCGCCATGTGCTCGTGCATCTGACGCGGCGCAAGCAGGGGCTCTTCATCGGCAAGGGCAATCCGAAGCGGATCGGCGGGCTCGGCGATCTCGCGCGCGACGACATCCGTTTCGTCAACCGTCAGCCGGGCTCGGGCACGCGGATGCTGCTCGATCTCGCGTTGCGCCGGCTCGGTGTGGATCCGGATCGCGTGAACGGATATGCATCGGCCGAACTCACGCATTCGGCGATCGCTGCGTTCGTCGCGAGCGGGATGGCGGATGTCGGCTTCGGCGTGGAGCCGGCCGCGCATCACTTCGGGCTCGACTTCATTCCGGTCGTCGACGAGGACTATTACTTCGCGTGCGACCGCGCGCACCTTGCACGCGCGCCGCTCTCGACGGTGATCGATCTGATACGCGGCAGCGCGTTTATGCATAGCGTCGAAGATCTCGACGGCTATGATCCGCGCGATTGCGGCAAGCTGGTGAACGTCGCCGATGGGCTCGGGGATGCGGTGGCGTGACAGCGAATGCGGCGAAGCGACGTGTGCAAGGTGTCGCGGGAGGCGGGCGTAAGAGGTCGTAATCATAAAAGCAGCGATGCGGCCGGCCATCGACGCTGCGCAGCGCGGCCGTTTCGGCTACTCTCTTGGCTTCGCTTCCGCTTTAACCACGCGCGACGTCGCGCCGAACTCCTATGAAAGCTCTTCTTCACGCTTGTGCCGCGGTTGCCGCGGCAGGTGTGCTCTGTGGCACCGTCTCCATTGCGTTCGCGCAGAATTCGCCTGGCGTGCCGGGCGGCATCCTGACGGACGAGTTCCGTATCAATGAGCATCCGCAGATGCCGTTCGCGGCGTCCGCGCCGTCGGCCAAGTATCAGCACGGCAAACGCTCGGCGGCGCGCAAGCGCGGCGATATGGGCGATCCGAACGGCTGCAATCTGCAATGCCCGCAGGACGAGTGACCCTGCGCTCGTCGTTGGACGGTTGATGTTCGACGGCGGATGTGGGATGTTTGATGTCTGATGCAACGCCGGCATTTATGCCGGCGTTGTGTTTTGCGGGCACGGTTCTGCGACCGCGCTTTTTGGCGAACCCCCTTTGCCCCTTTGCGGTTCACACCCGTTCTTCAGGGTTTCGCGACGTGCCACATGTCCTTGAAACCGTCTCCCTTTGCATCGCCGGCCTGCTTGTCGTCCGCGTAGCGATACAGGGGATGGCCCTTGTACGCCCATTGCTGCCTGCCGTCGGCGCCGGGGATCAGCGTCCAGTCGCCGGAGGGCTTGTCCATCGACGTTGCGGTGGCCGCCGGCCAGTTGCTCATGCAGCCGCCGGTGCAGGCGCTCACGCCGGGCCTGGTGTCCCTGTCGAAGGTGTACAGCGTCATGCCGTCCGCGGTGACGAAGCGGCCGTTGTTCACCTTGGGCGGATCGGCGAGCGCGCCTTGTTGCAGCGCGGCTAACGCGAGCGGGACGAGGAAGAGAATCGACTTGCGCATGATCGGAGCTCCTGTATTGACGACGTGTTCGACAATGAAAGGCGCGTTTCGAGTATAGGCAGCGTGGGGAGACTTGCGGTCCCGTGTTGTGTGCGCCGTGGAGTGAGCGGGAGGGCGCGCGAGGATATTCCGCGCGGAAGCAGTGACGTGACTTCCTTCAGGCGCGGGTTGTACTTCGGCAAATCGGCATGTGCCGCGGTATGTTCCGGTCTGGTTCGCCCGTCCGACGGGCTCGTTGTGTCGAGCCTCCCGGGTCTGGATGCCGGCGATTCCATCTGCATCTGCATTTGCGGCCCGGAGCGGTAGGCGCGCACACCTGGGGCGAGCCAAAGAAAACCCCCGCCAACCGGTGGTTGGCGGGGGGGGGGCGGTAAATCCTGGACGGGTTCAGGATTGTGTATTTGGTGGAGGCGGCGGGAATCGAACCCGCGTCCAGAAGTCCTCTACGACCAGTTCTACATGTTTAGTTCTGTCTTTTGATTTAACCGCAGCGACGCGGACGAACACGCTGCGCTACGGCGATTCACTAGATTTTCGACCCGGACGTCGTGACGCCGCCAAGGCTTAACTGACGTATATGACCTCTGTCGGTATTGCTACCGGTCTTGCGACACTAGCCCGTCAGTGAACTAGGCAGAGGACGGCGGCCCTTAGGCTGCCAGTGCGAACGTATCGTCGTTTGCAGTTACGTTTTTCCCATTGATTAACGAGGTGACGGGTCCTCGACATGCCCTAGCCGCTTCGCAACCCCTGTCGAAACCAGGTCGCCCCCGCGGTTCGTTGCTCACGATGTATGAGCCGGAAGTGAATTTTACAATAGATCGACGCTTGCGTCCTCTGTTGCCTGCGCTCACGCAGGCCGCGCAACTTCGCTGGCAAGTGTGCCGGTGCTCGGTGCCCAGGTCACGCGATGTCGCGCAACAGTCTCTGCAACTCGGCGGGCGATTGAACGACGTGCTGCGCGTGCCACTGCGTCGGCGGAATATCGTTGCCGCAATAGCCGTATGCCGCGGCGACGGTCTTCATGCCCGCGGCAAACCCCGCCTGCACGTCTCGCAGATCGTCGCCGACATAGACGACGCGTTCCGGCGCGATGTCCAACTCTCGTGCCGCGTGCAGCAACGGCGCTGGATGCGGCTTCGAATGCGGGGTCGTGTCGCCGCTCACGATGCAGCCGGCGCGCTCCTCGAGCCCCAATTGCGCCACTAGCGGCTCGGTCAGGCGCGCGACCTTGTTCGTGACGATGCCCCAGCGCACGCCGCGAGCGTCGAGTTCATCGAGAACCTCGGCGATGCCGGGAAACAACGTGGTCTCGATGCACAGATCCGCTTCGTAGTTGGCGAGAAACTCGTCGCGCATCGACGCGAATTCATGACGGTCCGGGCCGATACCGAACGCGCCGCCGATCAGCCCGCGCGCGCCCGCCGAGGCCAGCGGGCGTAGCTGTTCGAGCGGGACCATCTCGAGACCGCGGTCGTGGCGCATTTTGTTGACGGCAGCCGCGAGATCGGGCGCGGTGTCGGCTAGCGTCCCATCGAGGTCGAAAAGCACAGCCTGGCACAGGCCGAGTGCGTCCTCGTTATCTTCACGTTGGGGCAGGGGAGTCGGGTCGCTCATTGTTGGTGTGGTGCGGCGGATCGGGAGGGGTGGCGCTCAGGCGTCGCGGCGGCAAGCGAGCATGTAGTTGACGCTCGTGTCGGGCGACAGCATGAAATGCTTGCTAAGCGGGTTGTAGACGATGCCCTTGATGTCGGCGGTGCGCAGGCCGGCCGCGCGCACGAAGCCCGCGAGTTCCGACGGGCGGATGAAGCGCGCGTAGTCGTGGGTTCCTTTAGGCAGCATGCGCGCGATGTATTCGGCGCCGATCACCGCGAACAGATACGACTTCATGTTGCGGTTCAGGGTGGAGAAGAACACCCAGCCGCCCGGTTTCACGAGAGTCTTGCAGGCTTCCACGATCGCGGCCGGCTCGGGCACGTGTTCGAGCATTTCCATGCAGGTCACCACGTCGTAGGCGCCCGGTTCGCGGGCCGCGAGCGCCTCGGCGGCTATTTCTTCGTAATCGACGGTTACACCGCTTTCAAGGCTGTGAAGATCCGCCACGCCCAGCGCTTGCGTCGACAGGTCGATGCCTTTCACGTGAGCGCCCAGACTTGCCATCGATTCCGACAGGATGCCGCCGCCGCAGCCGATATCCAGCACTTTTTTGCCCGCGAGATGCGCGTGGATGTCGATCCAGTTCAGACGGATCGGGTTGAGTTCGTGCAGCGGCTTGAATTCGGCATTCGGGTCCCACCACCGATGCGCGAGGTCGCTGAATTTCTGTAGTTCGTGGGGATCGGCGTTGGTCATGGCGGATGCTGCCTCGATGAGGGCGGTGAGCGGACGCTCGAGGATAAACCCTGAGTATATAGGGCGAGAGACGGGGCGGCAAAAGTCCGGCGCGCGGGGCGGAGGCGGCGGCGAAAGCTCGCGGCCGCGAGCATTGTCGGTGCTGCGAGGGCCGAGCCATTGGCCTCGCCCGTCGGACGAGCGCGGCCGACAGTACATAAAAAAAACCCCGCCGAAGCGGGGCTTTCGATACTGCGGTAACTTGCAGCTTACTGCTTCGGCGTACCGACAACTTCGACTTCCACGCGACGATCCGGTGCGAGGCAGGCGATGAGTTGCTTGCGGTTCTTCTGGTTGCAGCCGGTGGTAACCGGGTTGCGGCGGCCCTTGCCTTCCGTGTAGATACGGTTGGCTTCGACGCCCTTGCTGACCAGGAAGGCCTTCACAGCTTGAGCACGACGCAGCGACAGACGGTCGTTGTACGCGTCCGTACCGATGCGGTCGGTGTGGCCCGTTGCAACGACGACTTCGAGGTTGATGCCTTGAATCTTCGATGCCAGTTCGCTCAGGCGTTCCTTGCCAGCAGGCTTCAGGATTGCCTTGTCGAAGTCGAACAGCGCGTCAGCTTGATACGTAATCTTTTGGCTGGTGATAGCCGGCGGAGGAGCAACCGGAGCCGGCGGGGTCGGAGCCTGGGCAACCAGCGCGCCGTCGCACTTTGCGTTGGCGGTTGCCGGCGTCCAGAATGCATCGCGCCAGCACAGCTCGTTCGTGCCGTTCATCCACACGTATTCGCCGGTACCATTCACCCAGTTGTCGTTCGTAGCTTGTCGCGACGCCGGCACCGACTGTGCCATGGCGGATGCAGCCATAACCGCGGTAGCTGCAATGAACGCGAGCTTTGAAAGTTTATTCATATTTCTCCTCTCGAAATTGAGATTACCGCAGGTTTACTGCGAGCCTGTTGACGAAGACAAGTCATACATTGCTCGAAGTATAACATTGGTGCGGAACAAAAACCGTCTGTATAGACTTCGAGCAGTGTCTGACTCTTTGTGCGTTGGCATTTTGCCATATCGTTCCCTTCCGACGAAAAAAAAATCCGTCCCCCATCAAATCCCCCTCCAATTGTGGTGCTTGCGCAACAATCGAATTCGGGTGGCAGGTCCGCCAGCTCTGGCTGAGCGGCGATTCGCGTGACGCACGAATCGAGCCTGATTGTCGGGAAAAATGGGGGGCGAGAGGGTGCCGGCGGCTGCCCTCTAATATGTATACGTACCGTCGTCGGGGCAAATGCCGCCCATGTTAGAATCGCGTGATGCGTTGCGCCTGCAATGCTTACACGAAGGCGACGGTTTGTCCGTCGCCTTGGCATGTAAAGATACGGATAATGGATCAATTCGCCAAAGAGACTCTGCCAATCTCCCTAGAGGAGGAAATGCGCCGTTCGTATCTCGATTACGCGATGAGCGTGATCGTAGGGCGAGCGCTTCCCGATGTCCGCGATGGCCTGAAGCCGGTGCACCGGCGCGTGCTGTACGCGATGCACGAGTTGAACAACGACTGGAACCGCGCGTACAAGAAGTCGGCGCGTATCGTCGGCGACGTGATCGGTAAATACCATCCGCACGGCGATACGGCTGTATACGACACCATCGTCCGCATGGCGCAGGACTTTTCGCTGCGCTACATGCTGGTGGACGGCCAGGGCAACTTCGGTTCGGTCGACGGCGACAACGCCGCGGCAATGCGCTACACCGAAATCCGCATGGCGAAGATCGGCCACGAACTGCTGGCCGATATCGACAAGGAAACGGTCGACTTCGTACCGAACTACGACGGCAGCGAAAACGAACCGGCCATCCTGCCCGCGCGCATCCCGAATCTGCTGATCAATGGCTCGTCCGGCATCGCGGTCGGCATGGCGACCAACATCCCGCCACACAATCTCAACGAAGTCGTCGACGCCTGCCAGCATCTGCTGAAGAACCCCGAGGCGACGATCGACGAGCTGATCGAAATCATTCCCGCGCCCGATTTCCCGACCGCCGGCATCATCTACGGCGTGGCCGGTGTGCGCGACGGCTATCGCACGGGTCGTGGCCGCGTCGTGATGCGCGCGCTCACGCACTTCGAGGAAATCGACCGCGGCCAGCGCATGGCGATCATCGTCGACGAACTGCCGTACCAGGTGAACAAGCGCTCGCTGCTCGAGCGCATCGCCGAGCTCGTCAACGAGAAGAAGCTCGAAGGCATTTCCGATATCCGCGACGAGTCCGACAAGAGCGGCATGCGCGTCGTGATCGAGCTGAAGCGCGGCGAGGTGCCCGAAGTCGTGCTGAACAATCTGTACAAGGCCACCCAGCTTCAGGATACCTTCGGCATGAACATGGTCGCGCTCGTCGACGGCCAGCCGAAGCTGCTGAATCTGAAGGAAATGCTGACGTGCTTCCTGTCGCATCGCAGGGAAGTGCTGACGCGGCGCACCGTCTACGAACTGCGCAAGGCGCGCGAGCGCGGCCACGTGCTCGAGGGTCTCGCAGTGGCGTTGGCCAATATCGACGAATTCATCGCCCTTATCAAGGCCGCGCCGACCCCGCCGATCGCCAAACAGGAGCTGATGTCGCGCGCGTGGGATTCGTCGCTCGTGCGCGAAATGCTGTCGCGCGCCGAGAGCGAAAACGCGGCCGCGGGCGGTCGCGAGGCCTATCGTCCGGAAGGCCTGAACCCGTCGTTCGGCATGCAGGCCGACGGCCTCTACCGGCTGTCCGACACCCAGGCGCAGGAAATCCTGCAGATGCGTTTGCAGCGCCTGACCGGTCTCGAGCAGGACAAGATCATCGGCGAGTACCGCGACGTGATGGCGCAAATTGCCGATCTGCTCGACATCCTCGCTCGTCCGGAGCGCATTTCGGCGATCATCGTCGACGAACTCACGTCGATCAAGGCCGAATTCGGCGATGCGCGCCGTTCGAAGATCGAGCTGAACGCAACCGAGCTGAACACCGAAGACCTGATCACGCCGCAGGAAATGGTCGTGACGATGTCGCATGCGGGCTACGTGAAATCGCAGCCGTTGTCCGAATATCGCGCGCAAAAGCGTGGCGGCCGCGGCAAACAGGCGACTTCCATGAAGGAAGACGACTGGATCGACACGATGTTCATCGCCAATACTCACGACCATATCCTGTGCTTCTCGAATCGCGGGCGCGTGTACTGGGTCAAGGTCTACGAGGTCCCGCAGGGTTCGCGTAACTCGCGCGGCCGGCCGATCGTCAACATGTTCCCGCTGCAGGATGGCGAAAAGATCACCGTCGTGCTGCCGGTCAAAGAGTTCTCGGCCGACAAGTTCGTGTTCATGGCGACCGCGTTAGGGACCGTGAAAAAGACCCCGCTGGAAGCATTCAGCCGCCCGTTGCGCAAGGGTATTATTGCGGTCGGTCTCGATGAGGGCGACTACCTGATCGGCGCGGCCATCACCGATGGTCAGCACGACGTGATGCTGTTCTCGGATTCGGGCAAGGCGGTGCGCTTCGACGAGAACGACGTCCGTCCGATGGGCCGCGAGGCGCGTGGTGTGCGCGGCATGCAGCTCGAGGACGGGCAGAGCGTGATCGCGTTGCTGGTGGCCGGCGACGAGCAGCAGTCGGTGCTCACCGCGACCGAAAACGGCTTCGGCAAGCGCACGCCGATCACCGAATACACGCGTCACGGTCGCGGCACGAAGGGCATGATCGCGATCCAGACGTCGGAGCGTAACGGCAAGGTGGTCGCCGCGACACTGGTGGATCCGGAAGCGCAGATCATGCTGATCACTACGACAGGCGTGCTGATTCGCACGCGTGTGTCGGAAATCCGTGAAATGGGGCGTGCAACCCAGGGTGTTACACTCATCAGCCTTGATGAAGGAACCAAGCTGTCCGGTCTGCAACAGGTAGCCGAGGCCGAAGGCGAGTCGGAGAACGATTCCGATAGCCCCGTCGACGGAGATGATGGCGGCGAGAGCGGCGGCGCGGCTTGATCCGTGTCGGCGGTGTTTCAGTCTCAGTTAATAAGTTGAAGCTACGCTGCGAAGCCTCGCGTATCGGGCCGATACGTTTTCCAGCGCGGCGCGCGGTTCAAGTTAATTTCTCTTAGGGAGTAATGATGCAAAAACGATTCAAACAACTGATGTTGCTGGCTGCCCTCGTGCCGACTTTCGCTATGGCTCAAGCGCTGCAGAATCAGGCGCCGGCGGCTCCGGCTGCCGCAGCAGCACCGGTTGATCCGGCCAAGCAGGCTGCCATCAAGGACCTGCTCGACGCCATCGACGCGCAAAAGCTGGTCGGTGCGATCGGCAATAGCGCGCAGATGCAGGCCAAGCAGCTCGTGCCGGCGATCCTGTCGGACGCGCTGAGCGAAAACAAGACGATGACCGACAAGCAAAAGCAGGCTGCCGTCCCGTCGCTGCAGCAAAACGCGGTGCCGAAGCTGGTTGACAGCGCAGGCCAGGTGTTCGCAACCGACGCATTCCGTCAGGACGCAATGCAGGCGCAGTACGACGCGTACGCGAAGTACTACAGCACGTCGGAAATCAAGGATCTGACGACGTTCTACAAGAGCCCGACCGGCCGCAAGTTCATCCAGGTGCAAGACCAGGTTGGCCGCGACGTCGTGAACGGTCTGATGCAGAAGTACATGCCGGAATCGATCAAGGCAACGCGTGCTCAGGCCGACAAGGAAGTCGCATCGGTCAAGCCGGCTGCCGCGAAGTAATTTCGCTCGCGATGCCGCGCTGAGTTTGGCCTCGGCGGCTTTCCGGGCCGGTCCCGGAAGGCGCGCCTGTTGAGCCGTACGGCGTGGCGGGTTGACGGCGACAATGCCATAATGGTCGTTTGCGCACTGGCGCAGACGGCCATTTTCTTTTTCGGCGAGCAGTTTCGCGGATCTTTCGCCGATTTTTGCGCGATTCCGTTTTTTGCGCCCGCTTCCAGGACCTCACATGCGCGTCTTTAATTTCTCCGCCGGCCCGGCGGCCATGCCCGAAGAAGTGCTGCGCCAGGCAGCCGACGAGATGCTGAACTGGCACGGCAGCGGCATGAGCGTGATGGAAATGAGTCATCGCGGCAAGGAATTCATGTCGATCCACGAGGAAGCGCTGACGGACCTGCGCGAACTGCTGCAGGTGCCGGCAAGCCACCGCATCCTGTTTCTGCAGGGCGGCGGTCTCGGCGAAAACGCGATCGTGCCGATGAACCTGCTCGGTGCAAAGCCGCGCGCGGATTTCGTCATCACCGGTTCGTGGTCGCAAAAATCGTTCAAGGAAGCTCAAAAGTACGCCAGCGTGCATCTGGCCGCGACCGGCCAGACGGCGGAAGGCTTCACGCGCGCGCCGGCGCGCGCGGAATGGCAGTTGTCGGACGATCCGGCGTACGTGCATCTGTGTACGAACGAGACGATCCACGGCGTCGAAACCTTCGAAATTCCCGAGCTCGGCGATATTCCGCTGGTCGCGGACGCGTCGTCGCATATCCTGTCGCGCCCGATGGACATCGCCAAATACGGCGTGCTGTTCGGCGGCGCGCAGAAGAACATCGGCATGGCCGGCGTGACGGTCGTGATCGTGCGTGAAGACATGCTGGAGCGCGCGATGCCGATCTGTCCGTCGGCTTTCGAATGGAAGACCGTCGCCGAGAACAATTCGATGTACAACACGCCGCCCACTTACGCGATCTATATTGCCGGGCTGGTGTTCAAGTGGTTGAAGAAGCAGGGCGGCCTCGCGGCAATGGAAGCGCGCAATCTCGAAAAGTCGAAACTGCTGTACGACACGATCGACGCGAGCAGCTTCTATCTGAACAAGGTCGAGCGCGGCGCGCGTTCGCGGATGAACGTACCGTTTTTCCTCGCCGACGAGTCGCGCAACGAAAATTTCCTGTCCGGCGCGAAAGCGCGGGGATTGGTGCAGCTAAAGGGCCACAAGTCCGTCGGCGGCATGCGGGCGTCGATTTATAACGCCGTCCCGCTCGAAGGCGTCAAGGCGCTTGTCGAATACATGAAGGAATTCGAGCGGCGCAGCGCCTGAGTCGGTCGACTCGCAAGCGCGCGCATCTTTTCCAGCAGCTACCCGGCAGAACCGTTTTCACGCATGGACGACGAACTCAATAACCGACTCAAACCTCTGCGCGATCGCATCGACGCGCTGGACGCGCAGCTGATCGCGCTTCTCAATCAGCGCGCGTCGGTCGCGCTCGAAGTGGGCGAGGTCAAGAAGCATTTCAATGCGCCGGTGTTCCGGCCCGAGCGCGAACAGCAGGTGATCGCGCGTTTGCAGGAAATGAGCGAAGGACCGCTCGCGAGCGAGCATATCAACGCGATCTGGCGCGAGATCATGGCCGCAAGCCGCGCGCTCGAGAAGACCATCAAGGCCGCCTACCTCGGGCCGGTCGGCACCTATAGCGAACAGGCGATGCACGAGTACTTCGGTCAGTCGATCGAAGGGTTGCCGTGTCCGTCGATCGACGAGGTGTTCCGTTCGGTCGAAGCGGGCGCCGCCGAATATGGTGTCGTGCCGGTCGAGAATTCGACCGAAGGCGCGGTGTCGCGCACGCTGGATCTGCTGCTGCAAACGCAGTTGACCATCGGCGGTGAGCTGGCGCTGCCCATTCATCACAATCTGCTGACCCAGCACGGCCTTGCCGGCGTCACGCGCGTGTGCGCCCATGCGCAGGCGCTCGCGCAGTGCCAGCGCTGGCTGTCGACAAACGCGCCGCATCTGCAGCGTCAGGCAGTGTCGAGCAACGCGGAAGCCGCGCGCATGGCGGCCGAAGATCCGAGCGTCGCGGCGATCGCCGGCGACCGCGCCGCGATTCACTACGGCCTGCAGATCACCAACGCGCTGATCCAGGACGATCCGCACAATCGCACGCGCTTCGTGATGATCGGCAAGCAGCCGACGGGGCCGAGCGGTTACGACCAGACTTCGCTGATCGTGTCGGTAACGAACGAGCCGGGCGCGATGGTCAAGCTGCTCGAGCCGCTCGCGCGTCACGGCGTGTCGATGACGCGTTTCGAGTCGCGTCCGGCGCGCGTCGGCACGTGGGAGTATTACTTCTATATCGACATCGAGGGTCATCGCGACGACGCGGCCGTGGCGGCAGCGCTTGCCGGGCTCGGCGAAAAGGCCGCGTTCCTGAAGATACTCGGCTCGTATCCGCGCGCCCGCTAACCGGGTGCCGGCAGTAGGCTCGGGCAGCGTCCGGCGCGCTGCCCGGCCGCGTATTCCATATCAATATTGATCGTCGTTCGGAGATTTCCATGACAGCGTCTTTCGGCCCTTCCTATGTGCGCGCGATCGCCCCGTATATAGCCGGCAAGCCGATCTCGGAAGTGGCCCGTGAATTCGGCCTCGACGAGGCGAGCATCGTGAAGCTGGCCTCGAACGAAAACCCGCTCGGCATGCCGGAATCGGCGCAGCGCGCGATGGCGCAGGCGATCGCCGATCTCGGCCGCTATCCCGACGCGAACGGTTTCGAGCTGAAAGCCGCGTTGAGCGCGCGCTACGGGGTGCCGGCCGAGTGGATCACGCTCGGCAACGGCAGCAACGACATTCTCGAACTCGCCGCGCATGCGTTCGTCGAGAAGGGGCAGTCGGTCGTGTTCTCGCAATACTCGTTCGCGGTCTACCCGCTCGCCACGCAAGGCGTCGGTGCGCGCGCGATCACCGTGCCGGCCGTGCGTTACGGACACGATCTCGACGCGATGCTGGCCGCGATCGCCGACGATACGCGGCTCGTGTTCGTCGCGAACCCGAACAATCCGACCGGCACGTTCATCGACGGACCGGCGCTCGAGGCGTTTCTCGACAAGGTGCCGCGTCACGTGGCCGTCGTGCTCGACGAGGCGTACACCGAGTATCTGGCTGCGGACAGGCGTTATGACTCGATCGCATGGGTACGCCGCTACCCGAACCTGCTCGTGTCGCGCACATTCTCGAAGGCATTTGGCCTCGCTGGCCTGCGCATCGGCTTCGCGATCGCCCAACCTGAATTGACCGATCTGCTGAACCGTCTGCGTCAACCGTTCAATGTAAACACGCTGGCACAGGCCGCGGCGATCGCCGCGCTGAACGACAGCGCGTTTCTGGAGAAGAGCGCGGCGTTGAACGCCGAAGGCTATCGGCGGCTGACCGCCGGATTCGATAAGCTCGGCCTCGAATATGTGCCGTCCGCAGGCAATTTCGTGCTCGTGCGCGTGGGCAGCGACAACGCCGCCGGCGCTCGCGTAAACCTCGCGTTGCTCAAGCGGGCCGTAATCGTGCGCCCGGTCGGCAATTACGGTCTGCCACAATGGCTGCGCGTCACGATCGGCTTGCCGGAAGAGAACGAAGCCTTCCTCGCGGCGCTCGAGCAGGCGCTTGCCGAGCCTGCCGCTGCGTAAATATCGACCCTTGACCCGCGTGTCCGGCCGGCAGGTGCGGCGCGCTTATTTTGTTGACCGACGTGGCCGCGTTTTCTTTTGACAAGCTGGTGATTTTCGGTGTCGGCCTGATCGGCGGATCGCTTGCGCGCGCGTTGCGCGAACGCGGCGAGGTCGGCGGCACACGCACGGTGATCGGCGTGGGCCGGAACTCGGCGTCGAGCGAGCGCGCACGGGCGCTCGGTGTGGTCGATGGCGCGGCTGCGCTGAATGACGACGCCGCGTTGCGCGACGCGCTCGCGGGCGCCGACTTTGTGCTGCTCGCCGCCCCCGTCGCGCAGACGCTGCCGCTGCTCGAGCGCATTGCGCCGTATCTGGACCCGCGCACGATCGTCACCGATGCGGGCAGTACGAAATCCGACGTGGTTGCCGCGGCGCGCGCGGCGCTCGGTGCGCGGATCGGCCAGTTCGTGCCGGGTCATCCGATCGCCGGCCGTGAGTCGAGTGGTGTCGATGCGGCATTGCCCGACCTTTATGTGAACCGCAACGTGGTGCTGTGTCCGCTGCCCGAGAACGAACCCGCGGCAGTCGAACGCGTCGCCGCGATGTGGCGCGCCACCGGTGCGCTCGTGCGCGAAATGGCGCCGCGGCAGCATGACCGCGTATTTGCGTCGGTCAGCCATCTGCCGCATGTACTGTCGTTTGCGCTCGTCGAGCAGATTCTGAATTCGCCCGATGCCGAATTGAAATTTTCATTCGCGGCGGGCGGTTTTCGCGACTTCACGCGCATCGCCGCGTCGAGCCCGGAAATGTGGCGCGATGTGTGCGTCGCGAACCGCGTGGCGCTGCTCGACGAGCTCGATGCCTACACCGCCGTGCTCGCGCGCCTGCGCGCGGCAATCGAAGCCGCCGACGGCGCCGCGCTCGAAGCGGTATTCACCCGCTCGCGTGTCGCGCGCAGCCAATGGCAGGAGCAGCGGGCTGCCGGCGCTGCCGGCGGCGGCGCGTCGAAATAACCGGACACTGGACTCATCATGGAATTCCTCGATCTCGGACCTTTTTCCCGTGCGTCCGGCACCGTTCGTCTGCCCGGCTCGAAGAGCATTTCGAACCGCGTGCTGTTGCTCGCGGCGCTTGCCGAGGGCGAGACGACGATCACGAACCTGCTCGATTCGGACGACACCCGCGTGATGCTCGACGCGCTCGAAAAGCTCGGCGTGCGTTTGAAGCGCGACGGCGATACCTGCGTCGTGACCGGCACGCGCGGCGCATTTACCGCGCGCGCGGCTGACCTGTTTCTCGGCAATGCCGGCACGGCGGTGCGTCCGCTGACCGCGGTGCTGGCCGTCAACGGCGGCGACTACCGGATTCATGGCGTGCCGCGCATGCACGAGCGGCCGATCGGCGATCTGGTCGACGGCTTGCGCCAGATCGGCGCGAACATCGACTACGAGCAGAACGACGGCTATCCGCCGCTGCGGATCCGCCCCGCGCAGATCGCGGCCGACGCACCGATCCGCGTGCGCGGCGACGTATCGAGCCAGTTCCTGACTTCGCTGCTGATGACGCTGCCGTTGCTGCGCACCGCTAGCGGTGTGAGTACCGTGCAGGTCGATGGCGAGCTGATTTCGAAGCCCTATATCGAGATCACGATCAGGCTGATGGAGCGCTTCGGCATCAAGGTCGAGCGCCATGAGTGGCAACGGTTCGTCGTGCCGGCGGGGCAGCGCTACCAGTCGCCGGGCACGATCATGGTCGAGGGCGACGCGTCGTCGGCCTCGTATTTCCTCGCGGCCGGCGCGCTCGGCGGGGGACCGCTGAAGGTCGAGGGCGTTGGCCGCGCGAGCATCCAGGGCGATGTCGGCTTTGCCGATGCGCTGATCCGGATGGGCGCGAACCTGCAGATGGGCGATGACTGGATCGAAGTGCGTGGCGTCGGTAACGACCACGGTAAGCTCGATCCGATCGACATGGATTTCAATCTGATTCCCGACGCCGCGATGACGATCGCGGTCGCCGCGTTGTTCGCGGACGGCACGACCACGCTGCGCAACATCGCGAGCTGGCGCGTGAAGGAAACCGACCGGATCGCCGCGATGGCGACCGAACTGCGCAAGGTCGGCGCCAAGGTGCAGGAAGGCGAGGATTTCCTCGTCGTCACGCCGCCCGAAAAATTGATCCCGGACGCGTCGATCGACACCTACGACGATCACCGCATGGCGATGTGCTTTTCGCTGGTGAGCCTCGGCGGCGTGCCGATCCGGATCAACGATCCGAAGTGCGTCGGCAAGACGTTCCCCGACTATTTCGAGCGCTTCATCGCGCTCACCCAACCCTGATTCGCGTGCGAATCGCCTGACGTGCGACTTTTTCGATGAAACCGACCCGTCCCTTTCACCAGACGCCCGTCATTGCGATCGACGGCCCGAGTGCCTCCGGCAAAGGCACCGTAGCCGCGATGGTGGCCGCGAACCTCGGCTTTCACCTGCTGGATAGCGGCGCGCTGTACCGCCTCGCGGCGCTCGCGAGCCTGCGCTACGACACCGCGGCGGACGACATCGACGAACTTGTAAAGCTGATCGACGACCTTCACATCACATTCCGCGAAGGGCTTGCGCAGCTCGACGGCGTCGACGTGTCGACTGAGATTCGCGCCGAGGAAGTGGGCACCCGCGCGTCGGCGATCGCCGTGCATGCGCCGGTGCGAGCCGCGCTGGTGGCGCGCCAGCGGGCGTTCCGCAAGGAACCGGGGCTCGTCGCCGACGGCCGCGACATGGGCACCGTGATCTTTCACGATGCGGTGCTGAAGGTGTTCCTGACCGCGAGCGTCGAGGCTCGTGCGGCGCGCCGGCATAAGCAATTGATCCAAAAAGGATTTTCTGCTAATATAGATGACTTGCTCCGGGATTTGTGCGAGCGCGACGAGCGTGATAGTCAGCGCGCGGCTGCGCCGCTCAAGCCCGCGGCGGATGCAAAGCTGCTCGATACTTCCGCGCTGTCGATCGACCAGGTGGTCGAACAGGTGGTGCAGTGGTATGAAGCGCTGGTTCCGCATGCGTGACGGCGATATAAGTGGCGCATCGGCGGTACCCCGGTAAGTCTGTTGTTGGTAGGTGCTTCGCGATGGTCGCGAAGCGTTGTGTTTAACCCTTTAACCCCGCGTGGCATTCGCGTGTTTGCCGAAATTGCTGACCGAACGGTCAGCCAGGCGCTGCGGAAACCATGCAAATTCTGATTTTTATGTCCGACCTGCAAACCTCTACCCCGAATACCGAATCTTTTGCGGCTCTGTTCGAAGAGTCGCTGACCAAGCAGGACATGCGCGCTGGCGAAGTGATCTCCGCCGAAGTCGTGCGTGTCGACCACAACTTCGTGGTCGTCAACGCTGGTCTGAAGTCCGAAGCCTACATTCCGCTCGAAGAGTTCCTGAACGACGCGGGCGAGGTAGAAGTGCAGGCGGGCGACTTCGTTTCCGTCGCGATCGATGCGCTGGAAAACGGCTATGGCGACACGATCCTGTCGCGTGACAAGGCGAAGCGCCTGGCTTCGTGGCTGTCGCTGGAAAAAGCGCTCGACAACAACGAACTCGTGACCGGCACGATCACGGGCAAGGTCAAGGGCGGCATGACCGTAATGGTCAACGGCATCCGCGCGTTCCTGCCGGGTTCGCTGGTCGATACGCGTCCGGTCAAGGACACAACCCCGTATGAAGGCAAGACCCTCGAGTTCCGCGTCATCAAGCTCGACCGCAAGCGTAACAACGTCGTGCTGTCGCGCCGCGCTGTCATCGAGGCAACGCAAGGCGAAGAGCGCGCAAAGCTGCTCGAAACGCTGAAGGAAGGCGCGATCGTCGAAGGCGTGGTCAAGAACATCACCGACTACGGCGCGTTCGTGGACCTCGGCGGTATCGACGGCCTGCTGCACAT